>Ga0134126_10001017_pt1 | contig 35546 bp, 29 predicted proteins | sample KB31752_FD_96881 | JGI IMG/M metagenome (GOLD analysis project Ga0134126, IMG submission 96881) | Terrestrial soil microbial communities with excess Nitrogen fertilizer from Kellogg Biological Station, Michigan, USA - KB3-175-2 | ecosystem: Environmental > Terrestrial > Soil > Unclassified ...
CCAAAAGTGTTTGGAGCTGCGTCGGTAACGGTGCTGGGATCAAACCACTGGATGTATCCGGGAGTGTTGGTGGCCGGATTTCCCGGAACGTACTTGTTGACCGTGTGCAGCGGACCGTTGCAGCTCGGCCGCTCGCTCAAGAAGTAGTTTCCGATGCCGTTCGTTCCGGAGGGATCTCCCTGGAAATTGCCCCAGCCGCCAAATTCATTGAGAGTGAGAGCATTGCCGCTGTGCAGGGTGACGATTCCGCTGAGCTCCCAGTTCCCTACGATCGCGTTCAGACCCGCGGGCATGTCGTGCCCGAAAGCTTTTCCGCGACCGACTGGAAGCTGATACGTCGCATAGCTCGACAGGATGTGCTTCTGATCGAAGAAGCACGGACCCCAATCGGAAGCGCCGTCATAAGCGTTTTGCCAGCCAGGCTGTCCGCCGGAGCTCTGTGCTTGCGTGCTGCCCCAGCCAGTGCCGAAGTATCCAGGCGAATTACTCATGCACTTGGAATAGGTATATGCGACCTGCGTTTCCAGACCGTTCGACATGGTTTTCTTGAGAACGGCCTGCAACGCGTCATAGCGTTGAGAAGCGTTGGAGAACGTGGAGCCGGCGATGGCGTTGGCGCCACCGAGAGCAGCGTTGTCAGCCGCGTACAGTGAGCCTTTAGCTCCGCCACCGAGAAACGGCGCCGCGACTTTGGAGGCGATCAACTGGCCAGGCTTGGCGATGCCACCCTGAGCGTTCAGCCCCATCATCTGCGTGATATCCATGAAGTTGAGCAGGTGAGTTCCATGCTGGCCCACATAGCCAACCTGACCAGTCAGCGAGTTGCTGAATTGATGCTGAACAGTCAAGTTCCACTGCTGTGCCAAAGCGGGCCGGAAGTTCTGGTCGAACACTCGGATTCGAATACCGGCGTAGCAGGCGAAGTTGATTGCTGGGCACGGAGCAGCCGAAGGGCCGAAGCCTGCAGTGATGTTTCCAGGGGTCGGAGGGTTTGTAACCGGAACGCTTTCCGTAGCTCCGAAGAATGGCGGATTCTGCGTGAGCTCTTCGTTGGCGCCTCCGCCTTCGAAGTACTCGGAAATTCCATAGCCGCCACGAAGGACAGTCTTACCGCCAAACATTGAGGGAGACCATGCGAAGCCAACTCTCGGCAGCCAATCGCCAATACCGAGATAGTTGTTATATAGCGCGCGGTTATTCCCGTTTTGGTTTGGCAGCTCGATCGCGCCCGTCTTGACGTCGAAGTTCACTCTCTGATCGTGGATTTCATAAAGAGGCGTGTGGTCTTCAAACCGCAACCCAAGATTTAAGGTGAGATTGTCCGTGAATCGCCATGCATCCTGCACATATGCGCCGTAGACATTTCCACGGAGCCCGAACAGCGTATTAGTGTTGCCATCCCTGAATCCGCCGCCCACGTTGCCAAGCCAGAAGTCGGCTTCCGAAGCGCCGGTGAGATTGTTAATGCTGAGCGAGCCTAATTCACCATTGTTCCCGCCGTAGTCGTAATTCTGACGCTCGCGGATGTACTGAAAACCAGTGCGGATGCTGTGCCGACCGCGAGTAAGAATCACGTTGTCCTCGAGCTGTCCTTCAGTAGTGTGAAAGATCTGGACGGCTCCGTTGTTTCCGAGAGATGGGCTTCCCTGTCCAAGGGCACTGATTTGAATGTTGAGCAGTCCAGGCGCGATGGAGTTCGCACCCGAAATCCCTAACTGTTCGCCGAGCTTACCCAAGACGTCTGTCGTCGTACCGGCTTGGGTGAAGTGCACGCCGCTGAATCCCACTCGCACTTCATTCAACAGATTGGAGGTGAAGGTGTGCGTCCAATTTACGACTGCATTCCTTACAGGCTCTTCGATGTTGGCTCCGCTCCCGGCGTTGACTATCGGGAGGCCCGTCAACTGCGGCTGGCGGAGGTTCATCTGTGACCAGCGGCCGAAGATCTGGTTCTGCTGCGAGAGCGTATAGTCAACTCTCAGGTCACCTTGATCGTTGTTGAGACTGTTTCCGCTCTTGAAAAAATAATTGTTCGAAGTCGTGCTGTTGATTTGTGGAAGAGGATAGAAGTTCGACTTGAACAGCGCAGATGCTACCGGACTGATGGTGAGTCCTGCGGATGCAAGATTGTTTTGCGGAATCGGAGCCTTGGTGGCCGGATTCACGAGTTGAACTCCCGTACCACCAGCACAGGTTCCACCGGAGCCCGTAAACGCTCCACCAAAATCTGTGCACAATTGCCCGAAGTTGCCCGTGCGCTCGGCGGAAGTTAGGAGTTGAGCGCCGGTTGGCCCTGAATTCACCGTCCGTTGTCCCTGATAGTCCGCGAAGAAAAACAGTTTGTTCTTGAGGATCGGGCCGCCAACTGTGCCGCCAAACTGGTTGTAACGAAGCTCGGCTTTGTTCTGCACACCATTCTGGTCGAATCCGAGAATTCCTTTGAATTTCGGAATGCCCTTGGTCATCCCTGCCCAGTAATTGTTGGCGTCGAGCGCATCGTTGCGAAGAAACTCGAAAACATTGCCATGGAACTGATTCGTGCCCGACTTGATGCTGGCGCTGACGACTCCACCCTCGTAGTTGCCAAATTCCGCCGACGCGTTCTGGGTGATGAGATTGAATTCCTGAATGGCATCGACGCTTGGCGTGTAGCCAACCTCGTTGTTCTTGCTTTCGTTGTTGATCTGGCCGTCGAGGAGAAACGAATTCGCCTGTTCGCGGTTACCGTTGATGAACGGCCGACCGGCGTTGACCATATTCTGCGGATTTCTCACCGAGCTCGGATTCACATTCGTCGCCCCAGGCGCTAGCAACGTAAGCTGAATGTAGTTGCGCGAGGCCAGCGGCAAATTCGTGTTCGTCGCGGCATCGATGATCGTGCTCACCTCAGTGCTCTGCGTCTGAAGAATCGGAGCTTCGCCGGACACCTCGACGATTTCACTTACCTGTCCAACTTTGAGCTGGAAATCGAGACGCGCGGTCTGATTCAAATTCAGATTGATCGGAGGTTGCGTTGCAGTTCCGAAACCGCTTTGCTGCGCTGTTACCTTGTATTGTCCGATCGGGATTCGGTTGATGTTGTACACGCCTGATTCGTTCGTTCGAGCGTTGAACGTAGTCCCGCGTTGAACATCCGTTGCGGTCGCGGTAGCTCCCACAATGGGAGCACCGCTGGGATCAGTAATCGTGCCGGTGATGTTGGCCGTTACTTCCTGTGACCATGTCGCTTGAGAGATGACCAGAGTGAAGATAGTCAAAAGGGAGAGCCCTCGCAGGGTTTGCAGTCTGCGTTTCACAAAGCCTCCTGATGCGCGCGAAATTTCTTGATTTCCCGCTATGAGTCGAATAAGCTATATAGCACTAACCATCGTTGTCAAGGAAAAAGTTGAGAAATTTAGCGGGGCAGTTGAAGTTCTCCTATAGCAGCTATTAAATTTCTCTATAGCGGTTGGATCAGCAGCAGTGCAAAGCTCCAGCGCACCGATCAATGGGACAACACACAGTAACCAGAGTTTCAAAAGTCGAAAATTCGATGCCGGCGTACCGACGCATTCACCGGATCATCCGCCAGCGAATCGAGAACGGACACCTTCGTCCTGGGGACACGGTTGATTCTGAACGGGAACTCGCGCGCACACATCAGGTCAGCTTGATGACTGCGCGCCATGCGCTTGCCGAACTTGAGCGCGACGGACTAGTCGAGCGGCGTCGAGGCTCCGGAACGTTTGTTGCGCCACCGAAGGTTCAGTTCAATCGTCTAACCAGCTTTACCGAGCAGATGGCAACGCGCAGCCTGGCTCCGCACTCGAAGGTGCTCTGCTCGCGCATCATCCAAAGCGAGCCGGATATCGCCGCGCGGCTTGGGCTCTCGCCCGTGACTCCTTTACTTGTGATTGAGCGACTGCGGCAAGCGGCAGGAGAGCCGTTCGCCTTGGAAACGTGCTATTTCTCCGCGCGCCAATACGGACCCCTGTCGCGCGCTCCGCTGGATCGTCAATCGCTCTTTCTGCTTTTGCAGAAGGATTTTGGTGCGAAGCTGGCTTACTCGGATGAAAACATCGACGCTACGGTCGCCGATCCACAACTGGCAAAGCTCCTGAGCGTGCCGCGGGGAGCGCCTCTGCTGCGAATCCGGCAGGTCATCTTTTCCGAAATGGGAAACGCCATCACCTATGTTCTCGGCCTCTATCGCTCCGACCGGCATACCTTTACGATTCGTCGGACGCGCTGAAGCTGCGGCCAGCGTGCATTTTCGGGTTCGCACGACGATTAAAAGGAATTAACGCGATGTATGCTGAAGTCAATGAGGAGCTCTGACGCGAATGGAAACGCCCTTCCCGCATACCGGCGGATCCAAAACGCCATCCGGAAGAAGATCGAAGACGGCAAGCTGAAGCCGGGCGAACTGGTTGATTCCGAACGCGAACTAGCGCGCGTACATGGCGTCAGCCTCATGACCGCGAGACACGCTCTCGCCGAACTCCAGCGCGAAGGCTTAGTGGAACGTCACCGCGGATCAGGAACCTACGTCGCTCCTCCGAAAATCGAATTCAACAAGCTGACCAGCTTTACCGAACAGATGGCCGGGCGCAGCATGATGGCACAAGCGCGCGTATTGCACCTCAGCACCCTGCACGGCGAGCAGGACGTCTGCGCCAGGCTGGCTCTTCCCGCGATGACGCGGCTGTTGTATATCGAACGTCTGCGCGAAGCCGGAGGAGAGCCGTTTGCACTTGAAACGTCTTACCTTTCCGCCGAGACCTACGGTCGCATCACGCGCACACAGCTCGAACGCGGTTCGCTTTTTATCCTTCTTGAGAAGGATTATCAAACGAAAATCGCGTACGCCGATGAGGATGTAGACGCGACTGTGGCTGATCCTAAAACGGCAGCGCTACTGCGTGTTCCTCAGGGGGCTCCGCTCTTAAGGATTCGTCAGACCATCTTTTCTACTGATGGAAAAGCGATGTTGTACGTGCTGGGTCTTTATCGCTCCGACCGCCACGTGCTACACATCCGGCGATTCCGCTAATACTCGTCCCCTGGTTGATTCCGCGAGGATCTCAACGCCTCCGCCCAGGGTGAACGTCGCGCAATGCTATGCTGGCGGTTCACGGAGCCGGCAAATTCACAGCACTGAGTCTGTTACACACGCCAACATGCCAGGCCATGGGCGGCGCGCAGTTCCGAACTGGTCTGATCGTCCGACGCTTATGTTCTGGGCGGGATTCATTGCGCGTGAAGCAGCCATCTTCATCGGCCACACGTACAGAATCTCTAAGCTCCAAGGAAGCTTTGGATTTGGTTGGGAGACAGGACGAATCGCGGAATCGATAGCGACTGGTCATGGATTCAGTTCGCCCTTCGTCGCCGGCACTGGACCCACCGCGTGGCTCGCGCCTATCTATCCGTACATTCTGGCAGGTGTCTTCAAAGTTTTCGGTGTATACAGCACGTCATCCTCGATCGCGATTCTTTCCATCAACTCCGTTTTCTCGTCGTTGACCATCTTCCCTGTTTTTTACACCGCGAGGCGCACATTCGGACCGCGTGCAGCATGGTGGTCAGGATGGCTCGCTGCGCTCTTGCCCTATGCCTGGTACTGGGCGATCAAATGGGCATGGGAAACGAGCCTGGCGACGCTCCTGCTCGCCTGTGTGTTCCTTCTGAGCCTGAAGCTAGCAGGAGTTCAGTGGCTAGTGGTTCGAAAATGGGAATTTGTTCCTGTTGCGCGCTGGAGTGAGTGGCTGCTATTTGGCGTGCTTTGGGGACTCATTGCCCTGGTGAATCCTTCCCTTCTTCTCTGGTTGCCTTTCGCCGGGGTTTGGTTGCTGGTTCTGCACATCGCCACTGAGCATCGAGCGCAGCCTTTCATCCAAGCTGTATGTGCCGGCGTGGTCTTCATTGCCATACTCAGTCCCTGGACCATTCGCAATTACCGTGTCTTCCATCGTTTCATTCCGGTGCGCGGCAACTTCTGGGCGGAGTTTCGCATGGGGAATGCCGAGGATGCCGTTGGACTTTGGCGTTTCTGGATGCATCCGAGCAGTAACGTTTTGGAGTTGCAAAAGTACGAGCAGATGGGCGAAGTTGCTTATGTTCAAATGAAGAAAGACCAAGCCCTCAATTTCGTTCGTACTCATCCGGAAAAGTTTTTTACGCTCTGCATTCGCCGTGCGGTCTTCTACTGGTACGACACGCCGCGAGACACCGGAATGGCGGTCTTGTCAGAAAGCCGTAATCTCGGCTTTCTGCTTTCGTCGATTCTCGCTTTTGGAGGACTGTGGGTGATGTGGCGACGCGCCAATCCGGCCACGTTTCTCTACGCCTCGCTGTTACTTGCTGTTCCTTTTGTGTATTACCTGACATTCCCTCATCCGCGATATCGCGCGCCAATAGAACCCCAGATGCTCGTATTGGCAGTGGGACTATTCCTTGCCGCCGAACCTCGCAAGCGTTCACGCACGCCGCATTCACGCGTCGCATAGGAGACTGAGAGCTAATGCAGATCGTGCCCTCGCGCAAGTTCGTGATCAATCCGGAGAAACGGTTGCGTCGGTTGTCGATCGTGCTTCCGGTTTTCAATGAGAAAGACACGATCGCGACCACGCTGGAGCGCGTTCTCGCCGCAGCCACTTCGCTTGAGCACGAACTGATAATCATCGACGATTATTCCCGAGATGGGACAAGAGAGCTTCTTCCTGGATTAACCGAGACAATGCGATCGACCTTTGGGATCCCAGTCAAGCTTGTACTTCATCAAGAAAATCAGGGAAAAGGAGCTGCGCTGCGTACGGGGTTCAAACATGCAACCGGAGACATAATTCTGATTCAGGATGCCGACCTCGAATACGATCCGCGCGATTATCCACAATTGCTCGAGCCCATCCTGGAAGGTTTTGCCGACGTGGTATTCGGAAACCGATTTCACGGCGGCTCGCATCGCGTGCTGTATTTCTGGCATTACCTGAGCAACCAGGCTCTGACGTTCTTTTGCAACATGCTGTGCAACCTCAACCTCACGGACATGGAGGTCGGATACAAAGTGTTTCGGCGCGAGGTTCTCGACGCACTGCGGTTCCGCAGCGATCGTTTCGGATTCGAGCCTGAATTCACCATAAAGGTCTCGCGCCTGGGTTGCCGGATCTACGAAGTGCCCATTCGGTACCATGGTCGCACGTACGAGGAAGGTAAGAAGATCACCTGGCGCGATGGCATCGCGGCCATCTGGCACATTCTGCGGTTCCGGTTCTTTGAATGACACTCGCCGACAAGAAGCTTCGCATGGCTGTGATTGGCTGTGGCGTGTTCGGACGAAACCATGCACGCGTGTATAGAGAGCTTCAATCCAGTGGCGGAACTGTTGAGTTGGTCGGAGTTGTTGACACAAATCCAGTTGCGGCGCTAGCGGTAGCAGCAGAATTTCAAACTCAGGCATTCCCCTCGATCGCAGGTCTACAAGGCAAAATCGACGCCGCGTCAGTGGCGGTTCCGACCGTGCATCATCTGACGGTTGCGAGTGAACTCATGCGCAATGGCATCGATGTGCTAATTGAAAAGCCGCTCGCCGCAACTCTGGCGGAGGCTGACGAGCTCATCGCAGTGGCTCGGGAACACGAACGAGTTGCCCAGGCGGGACACTTAGAGCGATTTAATCCTGCGGTGCTCGCCGCAATTCCCATCGTGAATCATCCGATGTTCTTCGAAGTTCACCGGCTGAGCGTGTTTACTCCGCGCTCTCTCGACGTAGACGTGGTGATGGACCTCATGATTCACGACCTCGACATCGTATTGTCGTTCGCAAAGTCGGAAGTGCATGAGATTCGAGCGGTTGGGTTGGCGGTAATCAGCAATAAGATCGATATTGCAAACGTTCGTATCGAATTTGAAAACGGCTGTGTTGCAAACTTTACTGCGAGCAGAGTCAGCACTGAGAAAGTTCGCAAGCTGCGCTTCTTCCAGCCGCATCAGTACATTTCGATCGATTATGGACGACAGGACGTCATCAGCATTCGCGTCGACGAACGGGCTGCGGCAGAGCTGATGAGTGGCAGGATTCCAGCGTCAACGGGAGGTCCTGCCCCCGGTATTGCTCTGGAGAAACCTAAAGTGGAATCGCGCGAACCACTGCGAGCAGAGATCGAATCTTTCCTCGATGCGGTCCGGACGCGAAATAGGCCTGTGGTGGCGCTGGAAGATGGCCGCCGCGCTTTGGAAGTCTCGCTGCAAATCAATCATGCCATTGAAGCGCATCATCGCGCAGCAGGTTTGGGCTAACACTTAGTCCGCGTCCATTCGCCTGCGCGTAGGCGCGACGGCTCTGTTCGCCAAGCGACATCAGTTTCTTGTTCAACAACAAGGGCGATCGTCTGTGCCATTTCGGGAGCGAACTGTCGCCTCTCTGCCAAGCGATTGATGGTCTCGGCCCGCGTCTTATCCGACAGCAAATTGATAGTTGCGATGCTTGGTTAGTCCCAAGATGAGCGAGAATCAACGCAATCGTCTGCGGATGTTCCGGGAAATTTAGAGAGAAAGGTCTTCAACATCAATTGATCGGACGTGGGAGTACTGCCAGCTACGATTACATTCTGAACGTCAGATTGCAAGGCGTGCATCCTCTCTGGACGACGGAGAGTGAGTGTAGCGTCTCACATTAAGAATCGGCTTAGACGAAACTTAAATTCGTCTCAGAAACGAAAATAATTAAAGAAATCAGGAATTGTGCCGAGGAAGGACGATCCGAAAGCAATTCTTTCCGTTCGGCGTGGCGCGTAGCTCTACTTCGCCACCGAACGTTTGAATAATTCTTTGACTCAGCGCTATGTCTAGATTTCCGGATTCACCCGGTCTTATCGGTACTCCGGGAGGAAAAGGTTCGAAGATATTCGACGCCAATTCGGGATAGTAAGAACTATCGTCGGAAATTTCGATCTGAGCCGTGGCGGCACTGCCGAGCGCTGCTACCTTGATCACGCCTGTGTGCGGACTCTTTCTGATACACCAATTAACGAGATTCTCAATGGCATCGCACAAATAGCCTGGGTCCGCGAGCAGATGTAAATCCTCGTCGGCAGAAACGACGAAGCTTATCTTTTTTGCTTCCGCCAGAGGTCGCGAATCGTTCACCGCTGTCTGGATGCATTCACGAAGGGAAATACTTCGCGCGCGCGCACAAAAGTCGGTCGCAAAGAACTCGCGGGCAATCTGGAATAGCCAGCGCAACCGCTCCAGTTGAGTGAGGCCTGCTTCAATCGCGGCCTTGAGTTGCTTGGCATCATCGCTCATGAGCCCAAGCTCGAGCGAGGCATATATCGCTCCGATCGGCTGGCTCAGCTTATGAAAAAAGCTTTCGGCAAGATTTTCCGGCGGCAGGCCAGGATGCTCAACGGGCGAACTGCCGGATGCACGGTTGACCCCTTCGTTCACGCGTTGCTCACAAGGCGGCGCTCGGGGCCGCTTTGGGAGACTCATCTGAATCGGCCGTGGAGAATTCCATGCCATCGCTCAAGATGTAGCCAACGCCGCGCACCGTACGAATGAGTTTAGGTTCGAGATTGCCGTCGACTTTTTTGCGCAGGTAATTGATGTAAACATCGACGACGTTTGTACCGGTATCGAACGAATGCTGCCACACGCGCTCGAGAATCATCGTGCGCGTAACCTTGCGTCCGGCATTAGCCATTAAATATTCGAGCAGCGCATACTCTTTCGGACTCAACTCGATCTCTTTTCCTCCGCGAGTGACACGTCGATCCACGCGATTGAGTTCCAGGTCCGCGATGCGCAACGTGTCCTCGATTGGCTTGGCGCGACGACGCAGGAGGGCGCGTACGCGGGCAGAAAGCTCTGAGAAGGAAAACGGCTTCACCAGGTAGTCGTCCGCGCCGAGATCAAGGAGGGCTACGCGATCCTCAACTTTACTCCTGGCCGTGAGGACCAACACGGGAGTGTTGTTGCTGGCATTGCGCATCCTGCGCAGGATTTGTACTCCGTCAACGCGCGGCAGATTCAAATCAAGAATAAGCAAGTCGTATTCCTGCGTGCTCAGCTGGAAATCTACCTCATCACCCGCATGAGACAGATATACCTGATGCTGTTCAGCTTCCAGGCCTTTGCGGACAAAATTGCCTAGCGACACATCGTCTTCGGCGAGAAGAATTCGCATGAAGTAGTACCGGGGGAGGAGAAACAAAGAATTAGGACTTACAAATCGAATGTAGCGATGCTGCAAACCGCTTGTCAACGCATTGACGCCCCTTATCCTAATTCCAGCACTGAGTCAGTAATTGCTGGACGAAGATTTAAGCAAAAACCTTTAGCACTGAAATGGTGACTCTCAAACGCGAATTATCGCTGAGCGGCGCCAATACTTCGAGCAGCAGTGGGTCTGCGTTGAGTTGCGAGTCACCACCGAGGCAAAACGCGCCGCCAATTCGGACCGACATGCTTGCGCATTTCGGCTTCGTCATCGCGCTTTCGGTACGGATGCTTGCGATAGCGTTCGGCTCCTCGCCCGAGCTGATCGCGATCGAGATCAACGCCCAATCCGGGCTTTTCCTGGATGCACACGCAACCGCTCACGATTGGAATCCTTCCGCCGGCGACAACTTCGTCCTTGTCTGACTGCCACGGATAATGCGTGTCGCAGGCATACGTAAGCTGAGGAGTGGCAGCGGCAGCGTGGGCCATCGCCATGAGAGAGACTCCGAGATGTGAGTTGGAATGCATGGAGAGTCCCAGATTAAAAATGCGGCAGATCTTCCCCAAATGCTTCACCTGCTGAATGCCACCCCAGTAATGCGGATCGCAGAGGACAACCTGCACAGCATCGGTTCGGATAGTCTCAGGCAGGTCGGTGAATCCGGTAACGGCCACATTGCTCGCCAAAGGCGTTTGCACTCCCGCTTCGAGCAGTTTACGTCGGACTCGTGCCATACCGGGAATGCTGGCCGTTGGATCTTCGAGGTAGCCGCCATTGCCAAGCTCTTCGCGCAGTGCTTTCCCGATCTCAACAGAGGTTTCGACCGACCACGCGCAGTTCGGATCGAGGCGAATCGGAATCTTAGGACCGAACTCTGCGCGAAGTTGCCGAACGGTTTCGATCTCCTCTGCCGGATCGAGTACGCCCGCCTTGAACTTGATCTCGCGAAATCCGTATGTCGCGAACATCTGCTTCACCTGGGCGACGAGTTGCTTCGGCGTGAGCGCTTCGCCGTATTCGTCTTCGCGCAGATCATTGCCCTCGCCACCTCCACCTGCGTGCTTGTAGAACGGATATGCCGAGAACGGAACTTCTCTTCGAGCACGTCCCCCGAGTAGATCGCAAACAGGTTTGCCCACCGATTTGCCGATCAGATCAAGACAGGCAATCTCAATCGCGGAGTAGAGCCTCTGGGCTTCGTCAGCCGGATTCTCGCCCGGAAGGTAGTAGGTCTGCGAGCGGTCGGGCTGCGCTGCGATGGCGCTCGCATCGATCATCGGAAGCAACCGCCCACACAGCCGATATGCATCCTGCCCGACGATTCGGCTGCGTAATTTATCGAATGCCTGCAGGATTGCATCGCCGCCGTGCGTTTCGCTGATACCGACGATTCCATCTTCGCTCTTGAGTTCCAGAATGGTTCTCAGCGCATATGGCGCGTGCAAGCCATAGGAGCTGCGCAGTGGAGGATCCGCAATCGCAATGGAATGAACACTCATATGAACGATTTGCATTCTCAACTCCGCTGCTGACGAGCCGTTGCAAGCGCATCACTGATTGTAGACATTCACGACACCTCCCCGAGAAGCGATCCGTGACACCATGCTGCTGTCGAAATGATCGCAGCGCATTAATCGCACCAAAGAACTACGCATTTGAAACTGAGCGCGCCCGGCGAACGATCGATTGGAATACAGATTCAGGTAAACGCTGATATCCAAGCGGATTTATCCCTTAAGACGCCCAGTGGCCTGCAGTTCTCGATAGAACTCCAGGTCTTCGCCGCGGAGCATCTTGGTGATGTATGCAATTTGCCCGTAGTGCAGACCAAAGTGTTCGATCACCTGATACACGGCATGGAGTCCGCTCGCGGTATATCCCTGAATTTCGTAGGTCTGAATCAACTCTGATTCAGAAATGCGCGGAAGCACCTCTGCGACTTCTTGCATGGTGATCGCAAGCTTCTCGATGAGTTCTGTTTTGGGAAGATGTCGCCGCTCGGCGAACTCGGCAGGACGGTTCCGTTTGTCCTCGCGATGGGTAAACGGCGCGATCAGCCATTGGGTGACGTTTCCGTTCAAATGCAGGATCAAGTTGCCGATGCTGTTGCTGGCTTCGTTTGGTCGCCACCACACTTGCTCATCTGTCAGTGACTCCACGCACGTCCGTAAGCGCGGCCAGTATTGCTCCAGGAGCTTCCAGCGAGAGAACTCGATGAATTCGGTGGTAACGATTCTTGGCGGCATGGCGGGATTATAGCTTTCGGGGTTGGACTGGCTGCGAGAACCAGGAGCGAACGCGGAGGTGACGAAGGCAACTACAAGGTCACGGAGCTACCGCACTTCTTTCTAGTAGCTTCAATGCTGCAGTTTTGTACCTGGTTGCTTCCTGCAACAGACGGGATTCTTCTCCGGGTTCGGATATGGAATTTGCTGCACTCTGCACGAACGCCATGCGGAAGCACGAATACGCAATCAAGTAGTCGGGAAGACGCTTCTCGACGGCATCGCCGCTGATCTGGCGATATTCATTGAGTAACAGATTGGCAGCTTCTGCGTTCAGCTTCCACTCAACAATGGCTCCGGCGAGATCCCACGCGATGTCAGTTGGACCAGGGAAAAAGTGGTTATCGCCATGATCTGCGGCATCGAGCTTTCGCAGACGACCGTCATTTGGAAGAATCCATTCATACGGCATCATGCGCGCATCGGCGATCACTGGGCGCTCCATCGGTAACTTGAGTTGCCGAGATACTCCAAGTGCTCGCTCCAGATTGATCTGCGCCATGTGCTCGAGTTCCGTTCCGGAAACCACCGGAGAAGTCAGGTACTCGCTGCGAAAGGAGCAGTATCGGGCTAACTGCGTCACCACCTCGCGATTTGCCGACTTTAAGCGCGCTCCGCTCAACCACTCGCATGCGCTGAAGCCATCTCCCGCAGAGCTGATCTGTGGTCCCCACCCATGGTTCGCCAGGATTTGGGAGCGTTGACGCACTGCCTTTCCATAATGTCCGTGCCCGTCAAAGCGGAAAACGGAAGTGCCTTTATGGGAAAGATATTTCTGGCGCTCGGTCCACGGCCACACTCCCGGCCAGTCCGCTTCCGAATCGAAGACTCGACTCCGCCATGCGCCGCCTCCGATGTATTCGCTTGCTTCTGGAACGAAGCGAGTATGTTTGAGGGCAATAGTTCGAAAACGTTTCCAACGTTGCGCGGCGTTAGGAGCGAAGAGATTATCGAGGTTTGGCGTGGAGCTTGGCATGAGAACGATGTGCTCCGCCGGCACACCTTCTTCCGCCAAAGCTTCCGCAACCGAGAGAAACGACGAACCACTCAGCCCTGGACCTTCATCAACAACAAGGAAGTTCGCGTTCTGCCGGTTTTGTGCTGCGATCCAGTTCCTCTCATTATCGGTCAAGAAAAGGCGACGATCGAACGGATGCCCGAGCGGTCGCACCGTGATACGCTCGGCCGCAATTCCTTTCGCCGAAAACCATGCTCGGATGACCGCCGACAGCGTCGTGCCAATCGAGCGAATACCAACCACCGCCGCAGCTGACGGATACGTCACCTCTGCGGCAAGCAAATCGGCGTAATCCAGCGGATGCAGCGCGTAGTAACAAAATCCTTCCGGTGTGGATAGGGTGAGCGACTGTGGGACGCGTAATTCTCGAATGACACCTGCAAGCTTCACTGATATCTGCGGACGTGATTTCGCAATCAGCGCCGACGCGAGTTGGTCGGTTGCCTCGGCGATTGCGCTCGCTTCCACGCTGCAGCCGTCATAATCGGCCAGAGCGCATTCGAATTCGCCTGCACGCAAGAGACTATCGATCAGCTCGTCGCGGGCAATTTGGTTGGAAAAGTCAGCGAGCGATAGGACAGCTTCGATCTGCGCGATCAATCCCCGCAGCAGCTCTGGACCGCTGCGTACACTTCGTCCATCGCGGAAGACAAGAAGCTTCCAAGTATCGGCTGTGCTCACCTCTGGAATGGTACCGCGCTATGCAGCTTTGTTCTTGCCCCGCGAGACGCGCGGGGAGCGCGAGACGTCGCCCTCTTTGTCGATGAAATATAGAAACTGATTATCGCGATCGACTGCATGCTCGACGAGGACCTCGGTCTTGCCCTCACCCGACTTCGGCTTCTGGCAAATATTGCCGTCCTTGTCGAGGAAGTAGAGGTACTTTGCGTAGTCCCGCTTCAACCCAAGCTGCTTCACCTTTTCTGCCATGGCTTGCTTGGATTCGTGAATGCAGCAGCCTGATGCCCCGCCGGGATGGCAGCAGAATCAGCCGCTGCCTCGGCGCAGTTTGACGCGAGCAAACAAGGCCACGAGCTACTTTGCTGCTCGCCGCACTTTGCCCCTCGATTCGGGATTCGCAGGAGCAGCTTTCACCGGAGTCTCGCCTGGCGCAAGGACTCGCTTGACGATCACACCCTCTAGCCGATACTTCTGCGCCACGGTGTTGCCATTTTCGTCCCGCACATGGATGGTGAATGTGGGCTCAGTGCCGAGATTTTCGAACTGCTCTTGTGCCACCGAAACCGGCAGCAAGCCGAAGATATTGCGGTCGCGGTAAGCCGTTTCGTAGCGATGCTTTTTTACATTCCAACTGAAGATACGGACTTGGTTGAAATCGAACGGCATGCCGTCCTTTGGCTCGGTAAGCAGGACAAGATAGTAGGATTCGTCCTTGTTTAACTCGGGATCATGAACGGTAGTGAGAGGAAAAAAGGAAACGATGCGCTGTCCTTCCGCATACTGAGCGATATCGAGCGGCACATCGATGTCGATCATGCGGCCTAGAACCCATCCGGTATGCCCTTCCGAAGTGCGAACCAACCACCAATCTTCCATAGGGACTGCGGGCACTACGGGCTGAGTTTCGGCAGAGGTCCGGGGTTTTGCTTTGGACGATTTTTTTGTTGGTGCCGTAGCCTTCGCTGCCGCAGCCGGCGCGGGTGACTGTTCCTTGCTCTTATATTCCGTCTCGTCTTCGTTGGCGGCGTCGCTTGCATCTTGCTTCTCTTCGGATTTTTCCGCAGCTGCTGAAGCCGAGGCCTGGAGCAGAGGTGGAGGTGGTGCAGAACTCGCGGCACGCGAAACCGCTGCGCGCTTCAGCAGATCAATGTTGTCTCCTTCTTTCAGCAGGAAGAGGCGATCGGTGTCGCGCCCGGGCGTGAGGTGCAGACGAAAATCGTTTCGCAGCACGCCATGTGCCTGCACAGGATCGTTCTGATGATCGCGATTGAGCTGCTGAAAGCCGCGAAAGACATCTTCACCGACGAGATAACGGTCCTGGAGCCAGCCTTCTTCGCCTTTCTCGTTGCGCACTCGCTCCCAGCGCTTGCCGTGCTCGAGGATGATCACTTTGTCACCGTTTTTGACACTTCCCGTTTTGGAATACACAGGAGCCACGCGGTCGCGAAGCGCGGCTTGAGGTGCTGCGGTGACGTACAGGACTTCATCTTGCTTGCCGGCACCTTGTCCGCACGCAGAGAATAATAGAGCTGCGGACACGCAGAGGAGAAAAATGCTTACAGAGGCTTTAGGGGAACTGATTTTCACCGAACAGTCTGACTCTGAATCAAGGCGTTAGGGCTACACAGAATTGTAGCTCCCGATACCCGCAATCCCGAAGCCGCCGCGGACCAATCTAGTTAGGCTTCTTCTTGATCTTCGTAATGGTCTCGTCGATAGGCTTGCGGCCGGCGTAACCTTCCTCGAGGTCATGCCAGTGCGTGATTTTTTCTTCGCCCATCTTCCAGCACAGCAGAATTGTCTTGCCATCCACGACACACGGGAAATCGAGCAGCCCCATATCGAGATCTTTTACCTGAACGCCAGTAGCATCGATTTCAGCAACTGCATCCTTGATTCGCTGCGCGGTTTTTTCGCGCTCGGCACGCCGCATCGCCACCTTGCCGATCTCGACCAGCAAACCGCCTGAGAGGAAAATGCGTTGCGCGAGTTCCTGGAACTCGGCGTCGATGGTCTCGATCAGCTTCTTTCCATCAATCGCCTGCTTCAGCAGCGACTTGAGCACAGGAAGCAGCACTTGCGCTTCCGGGAGAGTGAAATTCTTTTGTGCCATAGTGTCGAGAACTATTTTAATTGATTGCACAGCAGACGATCGATTTCGCGATTCGGTGATTTACCGATTTACAAATCACACAATCGCGAAATCGGGAATTCACGAAATTACACCAGTTCGGCGCTGTCGAACAGGTTGGTAGTGCGTGGATTTCGTGAAATAGATCAGTACCAAGCGGTTCGTCTAGGTTCCAATCTCCAGCATTCGATCCAGCGCGACCTTGCCCCAATCCTTCACGTCATCCGCAACTCGAATGCGATTAACGACGTTGCCTTCAACAAGGTTTTCGAGAGCCCATGCCAGGTGCTGCGGCGAAATCCGGAACATTGTCGTGCACAGGCAGCCAGAATCGTCTAACGTTATGACCCTCTTGCCATGCTCGGCAAAGCGTTTGCCCATGCGGTTGACCAGATGAATCTCCGTTCCTACAGCGAACATTGTGCCGCTGGGCGCTTCCTCAATAATCCTGATCAGCCTCTCGGTTGAGCCGAGCTGGTCGGCCTTCTGGCAGACTTCCCATCTGCATTCCGGGTGGACAATCACCTGAATTCCCGGATACTTGGCTCGAACCTTCTCCACATGCTCGGGCAGGAAGCGCTGGTGGACGGAGCAGTGTCCTTTCCAGAGAATTACTTTGGCGGAGCGCAAACGCTCCGGACTCACGCCACCATTGAGCATGTAGGGATCCCAAACCACCATTTCAGAAAGCGGAATTCCCATCGCATAAGCTGTGTTTCGGCCCAAGTGCTGGTCGGGTAAAAACAAGACTTTCGGAGCTTTCTTATACGCCCAGCGGAAGGCATTTCCGGCGTTGGAGGACGTGCAAACCAGCCCACCGCGCTCGCCAACAAAGGCCTTAATCGCGGCGGTAGAGTTCATGTAGGTGAGAGGAATAAGTCCGTTTTCCAGAGCTCCAAGCCGCTCAAGCTGCTCCCAGCAGTCCTCTACCTGGCCAATTTCGGCCATATCGGCCATAGAGCAGCCGGCATTCAGATCGGGCAGGATCACCTGCTGCTCGCGCCGCGCCAGAATGTCGGCGCTTTCCGCCATGAAGTGAACGCCGCAGAAGACAATAAACTGCCCATCGGCCTGCGCCGAAATCTTAGAAAGCTTGTAGGAGTCGCCGGTGTAATCGGCGAAGCGGATCACTTCATCCCGTTGATAATGATGGCCTAAGATGACGCAATCGCGTCCCAGCTCGCGCCGGGCGGCGGCAATGCGCTTATCCATAGTGTAATCGGGGAGGGCTAGGTAGTTCTCAAGCGAACAGGAAGCCTGTGCAGTTGCAGTCGTCACGTCTGTTTTCCGCCTTCAGTCTCGACACAACCGCCGGAGCTTTCACTCGGTTCGGCCGCTCGAAACGGGGATGTTGAAAGCAATCCGCCGGCTCCAGTAGGTCCACTACGCTGGTTCGCGCCCGACCTACGGGGATGTTGAAGCCGACATCTATTCGATGTCCCAGCCGCCCAAAAGTCGCCAGGTTACTGGCGTTTTCAGGCGCTTAGACGTACTTAGTGTCGCATTTTAGCGACTTGTGCGCAATGAAAACGGACTTTGCAGCGCAAATCTGAAATTCGCTGCCGCAGCGTATTTCCGCAGCGAATTCTCTTCCTCGGAATGCCAGATTCTTCAATTTCTGCCCACAATCCGAGGACTTTGCCGAGGCGGCAGGGAAAGGGGCAGCGATTTACGGGAATTCTCCACCTAATCTCTTTCGGCGCCACAACTTACGATGGCTGATGCGCGACCAGAGGCGAACCTTGCAGGGAAAAAGCAGCGAATTGGCATCCTTACTGTGGTGTACGCATTTGCCAAGCCCTGATCTGACGTTGGGGGCCGCGCAGGTGATAGCAAAACGTCCCCCGATTAACGACTCTTATTTAGGATTAGCTAGCGGACTCCGTGACCTCCTCCGTGCCTTCGTGAACTTCGTGTTCGCCGTTCATCGATGCCCAAGCACGCACCAAAACTGACGTTCTTTCTCGGCAAAGGCGGCGTTGGTAAGACGACCGTGAGCACCGCCTACGCCCTGCACGCGAGCTCCAGAGCAGGCAGCAGCATAGTCCTGATTTCCACCGACCCGGCTCATTCCCTCGCCGACGTGCTCGACCTGAAGCTCAAACCCGGGCTGCAGACACTCCGCACCGGCGCTCGCGGAAAGCTCTCAGTGTGGCAAGTCGACGCAGGCACCCGATTCCAGGAGTTCCTCGACGATTATCGCGAGGCCATCACAGAACTAATGGAACAGGGAACGTTCCTCTCCCGGAATGAAATCGAGTCATTTCTGGAAACCGCGCTACCCGGCTTGGCCGAAGTAAGCGCCCTGCTCACGATCTCCGACCTGCTGGAGAGCGCGAAGTTCGACGAGATCGTCGTCGATACCGCTCCCATTGGACACACACTTCAACTCTTCCGCATTCCCAACCAACTCGCCCGCTTTCTCGATTTTCTCGAACTCTCAGGACGCCGCGATCAAGTGCTCGCTGAACACTTCGGCGGAAGCACGAGAGTCAAACGGCTCGCAATCGTCGATCAATGGGACGCAGTGCTCTCTTCGCTGCGCCGAGCGCTATCGAGCGAACAAGCCAGGCTGGTGATGGTCACAAGCGCAGAGCGTTTCTCGCTGGAAGAATCCTCGCGAACCGCGCGCATGTTGGAGGAAGATTCACAAGCAGAGATAGCCGAAGTAGTCATCAATCGGGCGGTAACCCGCAAGAGCACATGCAAGCGCTGCCAAGAGCGATTTCGACTCTTCGAAGCAGCACGCAAGTTCGTATCGAGAAGATTCCCAAATGCGGAACTTCGCACAGGAGAAGATCCCGGCGCACCATTGATCGGCATCGACAAGCTGCGAGCCTTCGGCGAGCACCTGTACAGAACCGCCGGCGGTGGCCGGCTGGAAAACAGAACCGCCGCCGGTAGGCGGGGGGTCGGAGCTGGCCGAATGGCCATCTCCGAGCAACACCATGCCACTCTGAAGCTGCAATCAGTTCGACCAAAGAAAGCCGGCGACGTCACGCTCCAACCCACCGATTGGCCCGATGCCAACACTCAACTCACCCTCACGCTAGGCAAAGGCGGCGTCGGCAAGACAACCATCTCCGGCGGCATGGCCTACACGCACCGCGAACGACATCCGAGGTCAAACATCCTCATCTGCTCCACCGATCCCGCGCCGTCGCTCGACGATCTCTTCGAGCAAAACGTCGGACCAATTCCCAAACCGGTACTGCACGACAAGCACTTTCAGGCCGTCGAAGTCGATTCCACCGCCGAGTATCTAGCCTGGAGCCGCAAAGTAAAACAGGTGATCGCGCAATCGCTGCAGGTACAGCAAGGCGGACTGCATGTCGAACTATCGTTCGAGCACGAAATGCTGTCCGCGTTACTCGACATCGTGCCGCCCGGAGTCGATGAGATCTTCGCCGTCTTCAAGCTGCTCGACTTCATAGAAGCGCGCGACCTCACGCTGGTAATCGACATGGCACCCACCGGACACGCACTTGAACTGCTGCGCACACCCGAGCGTCTAGTCGTCTGGACGCGCCTGCTGTTGAAAAGCCTGTCAGCCCACCGTACACTGCCGCTGGCGCAGGAACTGGCCGTCGAAGTCGCGTCGATCTCCCAGCGCGCCAGAGAACTGGCGCAGCTCTTAAAGGATCGAAAGCGCGCAAGCGTCTTTGTGGTCATGCTAGCCGAGCCGCTGCCGGATCGTCAGACAGGCCGCCTGCTTGGGAGCCTCGATGATCTCGGATTGGAGCCGGCAGCAATCTTCGTGAATCGCTTGCTGCCGAACCAGAATGGGAAATGCCCGCGCTGCCGCCTCACGCGTGAATGGCAGTTGGCGACGCTGTCACGCCTGAGTTCTGATAGGAAGTATTTTGCAGTGCCCGACTTCTCCGGGCAGATCTCCGGCGAAGATGGATTGCAGCGTTTAACTGAACGATTATGGGAAATACGCAGAAGAGCGAACACGAAGGTCACGGAGGACCTCTTCGTGAACTTGGGGTTGCCTTCGTGACCTTCGTGTTCGCCGTTCTCGGGTCTTCTTTATGATGTCCCGCGATCAACTCCTATATCTCTACGGCATCAGCCATAAAGCCCCAAAGCTGAAAGTGCCGACCTCAATCGACTGCAACTCCTCCATTGAGCACCTCGAAGCCGCCGGCCTAACCGCCTGGTACAGCCGAGTTTCGCCCGACGAATTCGGCGAGCGGCTAGCCGCAAACATGGAGAACCTGGAGTGGCTCTCGGCAGTAAGCGTTCGCCATCAAAGAACGGTAGCCCAGATCTCCGAGACGGTTACGCTGCTCCCTGCCCGATTTGGGACTGTATTCAAGAGCGAGAAGTCGCTCAGCGATCACATCCGCGAGCAGAAGAACCAACTCACGCAAAAGCTCGCCCGCATCGACGATGCGGAAGAATGGGGAGTGAAGCTGTTTCTGAATGCCGCTCCACCGCCGTCGGAAATTAAAGCAAGTTCCGGTCGCGACTATCTGCGCGCCAAATCGGCCATGGCACCGGCAAAACGACGGACCGAACTCGACCCCGAAGTCACCGATTTCGTGCGCGAACTTCAATCCATAGCCGCTGACTCAGCACCTACGGGAAAAGTCAGCTCCAGCCAGCCCAATCTCGAATGGCAGGCAACGTTCCTCGTTCGGAAAAAAGACCGCCCGAAATGGGACAAGGCCCTTAAGAAATACGCTACCCGCTGGGCGGACCACCGCGAAATCCAATGCACCGGGCCTTGGCCTCCTTACTCATTCGTGTAACAAAGAAGGCGAATTCCGAAGTCATACCTGCTCATGTGGGGATTTAGGGGGAAGGTGAAGGGACACTCATCACGAGCATTCTGGTGAATCCTGCGCTGTGGATCTCGCACATCGAATTGAGATCATGCTTGCGAGCGAGTACACAACGGACGTGTACAGAGGCGCGGTAGCGATCCACTGATGGAAGCAATACCGGTGGCATGGCCCAAAGAAATGCGAAAGCACTCCGAGCAACGTCGAGGGTTCGTTTTCGAAAAATGCCCATCGGAGGACCCAAAAGATGAAGTTAAGGGCGGGGATGATCCATGCCCACCTCGACAATTTCGCCCATGGCCGCGCTCCAAGCTTAAGTCCTAGCAGAGATGCAACGCATAGGTCCAAAATAAAGTAAGGACTTGAATGTAGTTTTAATAGCGCAGGTAAAGGGATTTTCAGAAAAGATCCGAGCCACAGGACCCAAATTAGAGAAGCGCTGATAGCCATCGCTCCCCAACTTGAGAGTGCAGCCTGTCAAGCTAGCCTATTAACAAATTTTGTCCATGGATGTAGCCCTTTCCCCAGATTTTCAAGATGAGTTCTAGACTGCGTCGTGACTTCAGAACTTTGCGTGTTTCGTGTCACAGGTCACTGTCTCGTACGGCATCCTACTAGGAGAAGACGTAAGCCAAAGGCAAAAAAAAGGTCGATCAGTACACAGGCAAAACTAGCAAAACCGAAATACCTGTTCTCAGCACTTTGTGACATCCTTTCTTTGAAGTAGAGCAAACCCTGGTTCAGGCGGAACATACTCTCGTCCGATTTCCCAAGCTAGGAAAACGTCGTGCCTGTTTCCAGGATCCGTCCCAACGCCCCCACATTTCCGCCAGCGTACTTGCGCGGAACTGGCCATACGGTCGCCGCCCACCTCTTACTGGCTGTTCTGTGTTTGACGAATAGCTCGGATTCCGATATAACGTTGTCCGAGCGTCATGACTGACGACTACACTCCGCACTTGCCTCTCTCGACAGCGAGTCTGCATATCCTGCTCGCGCTCGCCGGCGAAGATCGGCATGGATACGGAATCATGCAAGATGTCGCGCGTCAGTCGGAAGGACGGTACAAGCTTGGGCCTGGCACGCTTTATGACAACCTGCAGAAGCTGACCGAGCAGGGACTGATTGAGACGGTGGCGTCGCGCGGCGCCAATCAGGACCCGCGAAGAAAGTACTACCGGCTAACCCGTTTCGGTCGCGGTGTACTCGAAGCAGATGTGGCGCGGCTGGAACGCGTGCTGCGCGAGGCGAGAGCGCACGCGCTTGTGCCCAAGCCGCGGAGGGCAACGTAATGCGGCCACTCTATGTATTTTTCCTTGATCTGCATCCCGACGAATTTCGTTCCGAATACTCGAAAGAACTTCTCTGGATCTTCGATGAAGAAGCCGCGCGCGGCGCCAGCAAGCTCAATCTGATTTTAGACATTATGAAGTCGTTCGCACGGCAGTGGATCCTCCGCCGCGCTGCCTGGAAGTGGGCGATCGGGATTGCAATTGGAGCGCTGCAGGTGACTGTCGCTCTGGCCGGAGTCTTTGCAGCTCGTCACCCTCACTGAAGAAAGTTGGCGACTTTATGCTCGAGCTGCGGCGTGTCACGAAAGTCTACTCGGCGATTCCCGCCGTCTCAGACGTCAGCTTCATTGCTCCTGCCGGAGAAGTGACCGGCTATCTCGGTCCAAACGGATCGGGCAAATCCACAACGCTGAAGATGATCGCGGGCCTAATCGAGCCCAGCGAAGGCCAGATTCTCTTTCGTGGCGAGCCGATCAGCCGCAATCGCATCAAGTACCGGCAATCCTTCGGATACGTCCCTGAAGAGCCGCAACTCTATCCACATCTCACCGGCGAAGAGTACATCCGCATGGTGGGTGAGCTGCGCGGAATTCCCGACCAGCAGCTCGAAGCTCGGCTGAATGGATTTCTGCGGTTGTTCTCGCTCGAAGACGATCGCCACGTTGCAATCTCTTCTTATTCGAAGGGCATGCGGCAGAAGATTCTGGTGGCCTCTGCTCTTCTCCACAATCCCGATCTCATCCTGTTGGACGAACCCTTTTCGGGACTCGACGTGAACTCGGCGATGATCTTGAAAGATCTCATCCGCCAACTCGCGGCACGGGGCAAAGTCGTGCTGTTCAGCTCGCATGAACTTGAGACCGTCGAGCGCGTCTGCTCGCGCGTGATCATCCTGCACAAAGGGCATCTGGTCGCGAACGATTCGATCGAGAAGCTGCGGGCGCTGATGTCGTTGCCGTCGCTGGAAAAAATCTTTTCGCAACTCGCGATAGAGCAAGATCCAGGTGAGGTGACGCGAGAAATCGTCGAGCTCATGGAAGCGTAGCTATGCCGAGCGAGGCGAAGCAGATCAAGATTCTGTTCCGCGCGTTTCTCGGTCGCATCCTCGATTTCGAGCTGTTGTCGAGCGGAGGTGAATCGCAAAACCTGCTCGTGCAATTTGCCGCGCTCCTCGGCGCATTCAACTTCGTTCTTGCAATTCTCCTTGTTCCTCGCTACGGAACATCAATGCAATCGCATGCAACGCTGATCGTGAACGCCTGGCACGATGAAGAGTTTTTCATTTCGACATCGCTGGCGATCGCAGCGTTTCTAATGGTTCTGTCCTGGGAGAGTCTCATTCCTGACCGCCGCGACTGCATTGCTCTTGGCGTTTTGCCCGTACGCAGCCACACAGTCCTGACGGCTAAGCTTGCGGCAATCGGTTGCGCGATCAGTGGGGCGGTGCTGCTCGTGAACATCTTCACCAGCTTCTGCTATCCATTGATCCTGGTCCCGACCGGCGGGCATTTTTTTACTCCACTGCGCACATTCATCGCGTATTGGATCACGATGCTCGCAGCCGGGATCTTTATAGCCTGTGCTGTTCTCACCATCGAGGGGATTCTGAGCCAGATACTTCCACAAAGTTTGTTCCTGCGTGTCTCAGGATTGCTTCAGGTCGCTCTCTTCTTCGGTGTACTGGCCATCTACTTCCTGAAACCTCCGTTGGCGACGCCGAAGGCGCTCTTTGCTGCGTCGCCGAGCCGCTGGCTGCTATGGATGCCGTCTTATTGGTTCTTTGGGCTCTTTCACAAACTGAACGGATCGGCGCCGGGATCTGCATTCAACTGGTTGGCTGTTCGAGCGCTCTGGGCGCTGCTGGCTTCGTTACTCGGCGCAGCCGCCGCTTACGGTCTGGGCTACGCACGAACCATGCGCCGCATGATCGAACAGCCCGACATTCTTCCCGGTGAGCGAAGGCGTCGCGCAGGTAGTCTCGTCCGCTGGTTGCAAAACAAGGCATTCCGTAATTCCCTCCAACGCGCGCTTGTGCTGTTTCACGCGCGTACGCTTGCGCGCAGTCGCCAACATCGCCTGCTCATTGCGTTCTATTCCGGAATCGGAGTCGCCATTGCGCTCGCCTACTTCGACAGCCTTCGGGAAGGCGACGTGTCGCTGACCTTGCAACTCCATGCCTTTATTACAGCCAGCTTTTTCCTCCTGTTTTTCGCAATCCTCGCCGTGCGCGTTTCGTTTTCATTTCCGCATACGTTGCGGGCGAACTGGATCTTTCGCACCACGGTCGTCCATCGTCCGTCGGAGTACCTGGATGCCGCGCGTACCTCGCTGTACCTGATTGCGGCGGTGCCGATTTGGATCGTCTGCGCAGTTTTGTTTTTTTGCATGTGGGCCAACCGACCGGCCGTCGGGCACATTATTGTGCTGCTGGTCATTGGAGCCTTCATCGTCGAACGATCGCTGAATGGCTTTCGCAAACTCCCGTTCGCGTGCTCGTACCTGCCGGGAAAGGCAAACCTGAAAGTCACGCTGGCCCTGTATGGAACGATCATCTTTTTCGGAATGAATGCCGTGGGAGGGATCGAAACATGGTCACTGGATCGGCTCGCTCGGTACTTAGCTCTCCTGTTTGTCCTGGCGGTTGCAGCGCTTGCCGCGTTTCGTCGCCGGGCGGAATTCGTGAACGCACCGCACAATTCCCTGCAATTTGACGATGTTCCGCCAGATGCGTTCTTCGCACTCGATCTAGCTGCGGACCGCGATCTCACCAATGACGACGAGTACATCGCAGCGCAACGCGCTCCGACGCTGCGATCGCGCCTGAAGACGGTTTTCATCACACTGGCTCTGCTCGCGATCGCGGGATTCGTTTATGAGCAAGTGGGTAGATGGCATGATCGCCCGCTCGCGCCGCAGGTCGGGCATTCGGTTGATATCGGCGGAAGATCGCTGAACCTCTACTGCTCCGGCGAGGGCAGTCCGACGGTGATCTTCGAGGGCAATTGGGGATCGCCGGGCTATAGTTGGCTGCCGATCCAACGAGAAGTTGCGAGGTTCACCAAAGCCTGTTGGTACGATCGCGCCGGATACGGCTGGAGCGACGAAGGACCGTTTCCGAATCACAGCGATTCCATTGCGCGCGACCTGCATCGTTTGCTCACCAGCGCGCATATTGCGCCGCCATATGTACTCGCGGCGCATTCAATGGGAGCCTTTCACGCCCGTGTCTTTCGGGGTTTTTATCCAAATGAGGTTGCGGGACTCATTCTCATCGATCCCATGAATGAGGACATGACTATCCACATTCATAACCATATTGAGGCGCTTCGACCGAGGGTGCTTCTGATCCGGCGGGTGCTGGGAAATCTCGGTTTCGAGCGACTCTTTTTTCCGGATATGGGAAGACCACAGGGCGGATTTACAGTGCAGGAATGGCAGACGCTGGTAATACTTCGGCGGCAACTGAAATCGCGTGTCGCCGAAGGCAAAGAGCCGCCGCTATGGATCAGCGGCGAACTCGCGCGCAAAAGCGGGAGCTTTGGCGATATTCGCGTCCAAGTTCTCTCGGCGGGAATTCAGGATCAGGAAGAGGATCCCAAGCTCGACCATGATCATGACCTAAAAATGGCATTGCATGAAAAGCTGGCGGCACTCTCCAGTCGAGGGCAGCAGATCATCGTGAAGAGCGGGCACAACATTCCGATGGAAGCTCCTGGAACGGTTGTAGAGGCCATCAGTGAGGTGCTCCGCGATTTACGAGACATGGCGCAGAGCCCCGCTCGATAGCTGTTGGCGGCATCACTGCAGAGGTGAGTTGCACCGCAAATTTAATCCGGGTACGAATATGAGATGCGCTCGCGCCTCCATTTCTTCGCTATTCATACTGTCATTTTCACCTCTTCCCTGTTTGCTCAAACCTCCTTTCAGGTGATCGGCTACTACGCCGAACGCCATGCGGTTTCGGGCGATTATCCGCTCAAGCAGCTTGCTGACAATGGCGCTGCCGGAATGCTTACCCAGCTCGATTACGCCTTCGGCAAAGTTGCGAAGAAGCGGTGCGAGGTTCCTAATCCCGACGTTGAATTGAAAAAGCAATTTGCTGCAGAGCAGAGCGTGGATGGAGCGGCGGACTCTTCCGATCCGAATCAGCTTCATGGCACCTTTCATCAGCTTCAGGAGCTCAAGAAGAAGTTTCCCAAATTGAAAATCCTGATCTCGCTTGGCGGATGGGCGAACTCGGATGGATTTTCTGACGCGGCGCAGCCGGCCAACGTGCGCGACTTTGTCCGCTCATGCGTGGATATTTACATCAAGGGCAACTTCGCTCCGGGCATTCATGCGCCGGGAGTTTTCGACGGCATCGATATCGATTGGGAGTATCCGGTGGATGGAGGCATGATCCCCGGGCGTCCGGAAGACACGAAGAACTTGAATGCGATGGCGGCGGAGTTCCGGCGCCAGTTCAACGCGGTTCGTCCGGGGCTGCTGCTGACGGCGGCGATTCCTGCGGGCGCCGAAGACTACAAGCACTTCGATCTAAAAACGCTCAGCCGGTACATGAACGACATTGGAATCATGGCGTACGACCTGCACTGGAACGGAGAGAAGACGACGAACCTGCACAGCGCGCTGTTCCACGATCCGGCCGATCCTTCGAAGCCGCCGATGGACAATCACTACGGAGCGTATGCGGTACAGGATTTCCTCCGTGCCGGAGTCCCGCCGCACAAGATCGTCTTCGGCGTTCCGTTTTACGGAAAAGGCTGGACAGGTGTGAGTGACACCAACCACGGTCTATATCAATCGGCGAAGGATGCCTCGAAACAGCCCCCTGAATATCGCAACCTGAAGACTCTGCCTGCGACCGCTGATCGCCAGTATTACGCCAAGCTGGCGACATGCTCGATCTGGAACAACAACGAGTTCTTCAGCTATGACTGTCCGGAGGCAATGCGGACGAAACTCCAGTATGTCCGCCAGCACCATCTTGGCGGCGTGATGTTCTGGGAGGTGGGCCAGGACACGATGGATGCGGAGCTGTTGCGAGCACTGACACAAGAGAACCGGCGCCGGTAGGCGGTGGGGCAGCCGCGCTTTCGCGGCTGCGATTGCGACGCCCTTCGCATTACTATCGCGCCTGAGATGGCTGAGCTGCCAGCACCGGTTTGCAATGGGACCGGCATCCTCGGGAAGCGCAGCCGCGGAAAAACGCGGCTGGCCCCACCGCGTAGCACCCCGGCAATCGCAACTTCGGCGTTTGCTGGGGACCCCGCGCTACCGGCGGCGGTTCTGTTGGCCGTTCGATTAGAATCTATCGTTCATGCTTCGCTTCTGCACAGCCGGTGAGTCTCACGGAGAGGCTCTGATCGCAGTGATCTCGGGCGTTCCCGCGGGAATCGTGGTCGATCAGGAGTTCGTGAACCACGAACTCTGGCGGCGCCAGCAAGGCTATGGCCGCGGCGGACGCATGCGCATCGAGCGCGACACGGCACATTTCATCTCCGGCGTGCGGCATGGGAAAACGATCGGCTCTCCCATCTCGCTGCGCATCGAAAATCGCGACTGGAAGAACTGGGAAGAGGTTCTGCCCGTAGGCGCAGGTGATCCGGCGAAGCATAAGCGGGTCGCATCGCCCCGTCCTGGACACGCTGATCTTGCTGGCGCGCTCAAGTACAACCTTCCTGAAGCTCGATATGTATTGGAACGAGCCTCGGCGCGCGAATCAACTGCTCGCGTTGCCGTTGGCGCAGTGGCAAAACTGCTGCTCAAGAGCATCGACGTCGAGGTACTCAGCCATGTTATCGCTGTGGGGAAGGCAAACTACGACGGCATTCCCGATTGGAAAAGGATGCAGGCTCTCGCACACAAGGAAGAAGTTTTCCTGGGCTGCGTCGATGCCGACGCCGAGCAGCGCATGAAGGCCGAGGTCGATCAGGCTCTGCGAACGGGCGATTCGGTTGGCGGCATCTTCGAGGTCGTTGGCCATCACGTTCCTCCCGGATTGGGAACGTATGCCAATTGGGACGAGCGTCTCGATGCGCAGCTGGCAGCGGCGGTGATGTCGCTGCAGGCAGTGAAGGCGGTCGAGATTGGACGCGGTGTCACAGCGGCGGTTTCCTTCGGCTCACAGGTTCATGATGCAATCGGCTACGCCGGCGAGGAGAATGGCGATGATCGCTTCACGCGATTCACACGCGCTCGCAACAACGCCGGCGGCATCGAAGGCGGCATTTCAAACGGAGAAGATGTCGTTGTACGCGGCTATCTCAAGCCGATTTCTACGCTGCGCCGGCCGCTTGAGTCCGTCGATTTCGCCACGCGCGAGCCAGTGAAGGCTGCGTACGAGCGTTCCGATGTCTGCGTCGTGCCGGCTGCTGGCGTCGCAGCTGAAGCGATGGTCGCGCTGACTCTGGCGCGAGTTGCACTAGAGAAATTCGGCGGAGATTCGGCAGTCGAACTCGAACGGAATTACAAATCGTATTGCAAGCAGATCGCAGAATACTAGGCGATAGGCAATAAGCAGTGGGCAGTAGGCTTTGCTTGCTTTAGCCTATTGCCTACTGCTTATTGCCTATCGCTCGCGTCCCTCGATCGATGAGAGCCTCGACGACCACAAAATGATCTATCCCATCGTGAAGTATGGCGATCCCGTTCTGGATAAAGCCGCCGCCACCGTCACGGTCTTTGACGAAGAACTCAAGAAACTGATCGAGGACATGTTCGAGTCCATGTACGCCGCTCACGGAGTAGGGCTCGCCGCACCCCAAATTGGAATCTCCAGGCGCATCGCCGTCATCGACTGCTCATTCAAAGAAGATCCCGGGGCAAAGCTTGTAATTATCAATCCTGAGATCATCCGCAAAGAAGGCCGGCAGACGCACAGTGAAGGCTGCCTTAGCCTGCCAGACTTTCGTGAGAACGTGACGCGCGCGATGAAGTGCACAGTGCGGGCACAGGACGTGGAAGGCAAGTGGTTCGAATCCGACGGCGAGGAATTGCTGGCACGCGCCATGCAGCACGAAACCGATCACCTCAATGGAAAACTGTTCATCTCGCACATCAGCGCACTCAAGCGGGACCTCATCAAACGCAAGATTCGCAAGCTGCAGAAAGCCGGTGAGTGGTAGCGCGAAGCAGGAGAGCTAGCACTTCGGTCACCTCTGGTTGCCGGCAGTGGGACGAAACTCGCGCCCTATGTGGCAGACTCTGACTCAACTCAGAGTTTAAGCGAGTTTCAAAGTGAACCTTCTGTCTTCGCGAAGGGTTTGGAGCTGGTTTGCGGCTGTTGCCATGCTCGCTGCCGGCACGTGGCTTATGGCCACCCGGTTCCGAGAACCTCGGCCGCCACAAGCGGCGCGGGCCATAGCAACGCTTCGAGTCGAGACTGCACCCAAGCCTCAGCAGCCACCTCCGACGCCACCTCCAGCACAACCGATCTCCCCGGCACGGGCAGAAATGGATGAACAAGAGCCAGATACGTGCGAACCCCCAACAGGAGTAGAAATTGCAGGCTTGCTGATCAAAGAGCTGGGGAGAGATTTTCCCAATTTGGGCAACTTTGTGATACCCGAAGATACGAAGGCGAGTTTTGATCAAAGATTCCTGATGTTAATTCAGATCTTGCAAGATGCGGGCAACGCGTCCGCTGACCGAAAACCCGTACTGTTGCTCGCAGCCAACCAGGTTGCTGCCAATCTCCTTTTTCCTTTCACCTATCCGCCGACTCCCGATATGAAACAGAAGATCGATCAGCTCAAGAGCTATGGATTGACCTTCTCATGGGCCGAGCTGGGGGGCAGCTATGAATATCAGGACGACTTGCTGTGGGTCCTGTGGCGTGATTACGCCGACACGCCCAGCGGAGAGGCTGCGTTCGTTTTGTTGCTTAAGCATGGCTGGGATACCAGCAGCGTTTGCGCGAAAGGCAGCGACCAGTTTCGCGATGTGATTCGCGAAGGCGAAGCATTCCTCACGCAGCATCCTGACAACGCCCATGCTGCGACAGTTGATTACGACATTGCGCAGGCCTACGAAACCTGGTGGTCGCTGGGAAAGGCGCCACAGAATAATGAAGAGGAGGTAGAGCCGGAGCGCTATGTCGATGGCGCGAGCGCCGGCGAACGAGCTCTGGATTATTACAACCAGCTCAGCCAGAAATATCCGCAGAGCTCTGAAGCCACGTGCGCGAAGCAGTCTATCGATCTGCTCCGCCAAGGGAAGGACACGCGGCAGAGGCGCTATTTCTGCGTTTACGACTAGCTTCCTGTAGAAGCCTCCGTATTCCTGGCGTCTTAAAAACTACTCTCGGAGCGTCGGGCTCAATCTGCTCTTTATCGTCCGTTTTTGCTCGACTCTAGTCCGAACGGCTTGCAAACTGATGGGCAGCTCATACGTCTTTTAGGATATGCAGACGAGCAGCTCAGTTCTCCTGTCGCCGATTCGCGGACGCGAGATTCTCTTTACCTCCTCGACTGACCGGGTGCGCGTGACTTTGATGTCGGATGAACCTGGGCTGGTGGAATTCGGCGGCTCCGCCCGGACGATTGTCTCAATTCACGTTGGGCCTGCCGCCGTAATGACTTGTCGCCGGGGTGGCGTGTCCCATACCGGGAATGCCGTCCACGGTGATATTGACGTAATCCCGCCTTTTCTCCCCGGCACTTGGGAACTCAAGCACAAGGACACCGCTCTCGTCGTTGGGCTTGAGCCGGAGCTGTTGGAGCGTGCGGCGGAGGAACTCGACGCCGATCCCGGCAGAGTCGAAATCAGAAATCGCTTTCAGACCCGCGATACCAGCTTGGAACACATTGCCTGGGCGCTCAAGGCGGAGATGGAAAGCGGATGTCCGGGCGGGCGCCTTTACATGGACAGCCTGGCAACGGCAATGGCGTCGCAGTTGGTGACGAACCATAGCTCGCTGCAGACTTCTCCAAACCTCAACGGCGGACTATCGCCGCACAAGCTCAAACAGGTTTTGGCGTTTATCGAGGAGAACCTCGGGGCCGATCTTTCCCTGCAATCGATTGCCGACGTCGCCGGGCTGAGCGTCTCTCACTGCAAGGTTTTATTCCGCAAGGCGGTTGGTGTGCCGGTGCACCAGTATGTAATCCGGCGCAGGATCGATCGCGCGGCAGAGCTGCTGCGCAAGAGCGACTTGCCGGTCAGCCAGGTAGCGCTCGAAACTGGATTCGCGCACCAGAGTCATTTGGCGGCGCAGATGAAGCGAGTCCTCGGCATCTCGCCAAAGTCTCTGAAGCGATAGTTTTCGTCGGAATCTGTTCGATTTCCAACCGATTCTGCGCGATTATCGTCGAGGTTTTGTTCATGCTGTGCGATGTGGGGCGGAGTTCCAGCGCGTAATGCGCTGCGCAGGAGCGCTTGCGCGCTGCCTCCGACTCCGAACGAGGAGCCTGGAGATGGAAGACAAGAACAGTCAGCCCAGAATGCGAATGGCAATTTTCTGGGGCGGGCTGGTTTGCGGCGTTCTCGACATCGCCTATGCTTTCGCTCTTTATGGCGCCAGAGGCGTTCCGCCGGCCCGCTTGCTGCAGGGAATCGCCAGAGGCCTGATCGGTGCGGCTGCGCTTCGCGGCGGCATGGCGAGCGCCATGCTCGGATTGCTCCTGCACTTCACCATCGCCTTCGGCGCAGCCGTGACTTATTGCCTCGCGAGCGGAAAATTCGGGCGGATGATCCACGACGCGTTCGCTTCAGGTCTGCTCTTCGGCGTTGCTGTTTATTTGTTCATGAACTTCGTCGTAATCCCGCTGTCTGCGATTCACAGATGGCCGACGATTGGAACGTTGTTCGTCGTGAATTTGATCGAGCACATGTTTATTGTCGGACTACCCATCGCGCTCTCCGCTCGCAAGTTCATGGGAATGGCAAACCTGGAGGTTATTCCCGGTACGGCTCGTGGCGCGTCGCAATCCGCATAACGAAACAAACAGCGTTTTCTCTAAACTCTTCTGAAGTTGCCGCGGACCTCAGTTCATCGAGCAGGAGCCTGGGCCGCGAGGGTCGCCGCAGCTCCCGCATGGCGCTGGAGAAGACGCAAAACTCTTTTCCGAACTCCCGACTGCGAAGCTCGACAACTGCTGCTCAAGATTCTTCCCTGAACACGCCGGACAAACAGGAGAATCAGCACCGCGAATGACTGCCTCAAAGCGGCGCTCACAATCCTTGCAGATATACTCGAAAATAGGCATACGGAATTAGGTTACAGAGGACAGGTTACAGGGAACGGGAAAGACTCGCCAGCCCCTGAGCGTCGAAGCCGTTCGATGTTTTTCCTGTTCCCTGTCCCCTGTCACCTGTAACCTCGGCATGGACGTCTCCTCTGAATACAACTTCATCCCCCGGCGCGGTCTCCGGCACGGACATTTGCAGACGATCGCCGGCAATTTCCTGCCGCGCACGAATCTTCTTCCGCCGGGCGAGCGGCGGCGTTTTGTAGTCGATGAGCATCGCTCCGGGGCGCACATTCAGGTCGAATGCGTCTGTCACTGGCAGCCGAATCGGAAGGAAGCGATGGCGGTCATCATCGTTCATGGCCTGGAAGGATCGGTTGAATCCCAGTACGTGATTGGCACCGGCAGCAAGGCCTGGACCACGGGCATGAGTGTCGTCCGCATGAACATGCGCAACTGCGGCGATACCGAGACGCTCACTCCAACGCTCTATCACTCCGGACTATCCGCCGACTTAGGCGCGGTGACAAAAGCGCTGATCGAAGAAGAAGGCTTGCAGCGCATTTCCATTGTGGGATTTTCTATGGGAGGCAATCTGGCGCTCAAGCTCGCAGGTGAATGGAGCGATCACACGCCGAAGGAAGTGAAGGCATTCGCGACAGTCTCTCCGGCGATGGATCTGGCGGCCTCGGCCGACGCATTGCACTCCTGGCGCAACTGGCTCTACGAGCAGCGCTTTCTCCGCGGATTGCGCAAACGCTACCAGCGAAAAGCCATGCTGTTTCCCGAGGTTTACGATCTCGCACATCTACGCCGATTCGCCAGCATTCGCGAGTTCGATCACGAGATCACCGCGCGTTACGAAGGCTTCGCCGGAGCCGATGACTACTACGATCGGGCCGCAGCAGCTCGCGTGTTAGAACAGATTCGCATTCCCACTTTGGTGCTTCACGCCGAGGATGATCCGTTCATCCGCATTCTCTCCGAAACCCGAGCCAAGCTCGAGGGCAACCCTGCGATTCGCTTCATCGAAACTCGCAACGGTGGCCACTGCGCGTTTCTCGCCGCTCCCAACGGATATGATGGGCGCTGGGCGGAGAGAATGGCGGTTGATTTCATCAAAGAACCTGTCAGTCGGCCCTGAATTCCCGGCGGAGCCCTCAACACAGGAGCGTGCGGCCCTTGCCGGCTTTGCAAGCAGGTAAGTTACAATCGGACTAGTCGGGGCGTAGCGCAGCCTGGTAGCGCATCTGCTTTGGGAGCAGAGGGTCGTGGGTTCAAATCCCTCCGCCCCGACCAGAAATCCAGCTTTCAGCTTTCGGCCATCAGCTCCCGGCCAAAACCAACCTCCACATCAGTTGGGTTCCCCGTCAACGCACAGATCGTAATCCGGCTTGGGGAGCAGTCGGTCACGGTCGTAGGGCAAGGCCTCGTGCGGGGGTATAGGATCGCTGGGCCAATCTTTGTGCCAGCCCTTGCGCCAGGCTTCATCAGCATAGTACTTGAGGTAGAGCTGAGCATCCTCGGCGCTCCAGCCGCCCAGCATTTCGATGTGCCAAGCCCCATTTGCAGTCGGCGGCATCATCGGGTTTTCTTCCCGGAGGCAATCGGTCCAGAGATGCGCATAGAGCTCGCGATCGCTGAGATGATCTGTCTGCTCGATGAATACTCGAAGTAAGGCGAGCTTATGGATCACCTCCCAAAGTTTTGCCGTGAGTTCCTCGTCATTCAGCGAATCCGGAGCGGGGAGCGACACGCCAGCTTCCTGCAGCTGCTGAAAGTTCGTGGTCAATGGAGCTTCCTCGTAATCCACCACATGTTTCCAGAACGACTCTTCCAATTCCGCCGGGCAGTCGTCGATTGTGCCCGCTTCCATCTGGCCGCCACAAAGCTCTTCTGCACGGCGTTTTAATTCTTCGATCCTCTTATCCTGGTCGTTGTTATCTTCCAGCTTCGCCACGATTGCCTCCCGCTCCTGATCGCGCGCTTCGTCCGAGTTTGCCTAAATTGGCCGCCAATCCTACCCGAGTCGGGGCCGGTTTTACAAATAGGATTTGTTCTGCCTGAACTTTGGACAGAAAGACTGGCTCAACCTGCGAATCTGAGCTGAACTTTCAATCGGGTCGATTTCCGCTAGAGATTGAGGGCTCATCCGGTGCTTTAGAACTGAGAATTGCGGGTTACGGCGACGAGATCGCTGATCACTTGCGCGATGCGCTTCAGATTATGTTGAGCGATTGATACATATTCGTTCTCCGCGTTTTCCGCAAGGATCGCCATGCAGTTGACGACCACCTGCAAGGGATTATTGATTTCATGCGCGAGGCGGTTTGTTCCAGATCGCGATCCAACTGGCGGGCTTTCTCTGAGCGTTTTCGCGCACGAATGTCTCTGATGATCGCAGAGAAACCTCTGTATTCGTGGACTGGCTCGACGTGAGGCGTCATGTTCATCGACACGTTGATCAATGCGCCCTCTTTATCTTTGACGGTGGCCTCGTACTGGACAGACTCTCCTGAACGGAGCGTGCTAAGAGCCTTGTCAAAGTCCTGCACGCTCTCTTGCGACATAACCAGATCGCGAAAGCTTCTGCCCAATGCCTGCGCTGCGTTGTAGCCGAACAACGCCTTCAGCACCGCGATTCCACGCCGTAAGCGCTGATTCAGCATCTGCTGTAACAATCGCATCGCTGGTGTTCTCGACTACCAGGGCCCACTGTTCAGCCTGTCGTCGTTCCAGGAGGAGCTCTCGCTCATATTTCCGGCGGACGCGAATATCGAAGATGCTGCTGAGAACGAGAGCGCCGTTCCCGAACCCGTCTTTCTGAATCTTCGAATTCACCAATGCCGGCAAGTGAGAATCGTCTGCGCACACAAAGTCAACGGTAATTTCCTTTATGAACCCCTGCATGTGCAGCAGCGGCGAGAAATGTGTCTCGTAGAAAATCGCGGAGGGACG
>Ga0134126_10001018_pt1 | contig 35510 bp, 31 predicted proteins | sample KB31752_FD_96881 | JGI IMG/M metagenome (GOLD analysis project Ga0134126, IMG submission 96881) | Terrestrial soil microbial communities with excess Nitrogen fertilizer from Kellogg Biological Station, Michigan, USA - KB3-175-2 | ecosystem: Environmental > Terrestrial > Soil > Unclassified ...
CGCGCTGGATATAAGCGCGGTCGATGGCCGGGTGTCCCGGGTGGTCGATGTGAAGACTCCCGGGTCGCGCGAGGCCCGGCGCAATAGAATCGAGAACTTCGGCTTGCTGACCATGCGCGATCAGCTGAAATTCGTCATCTGCTCCCGCGAGGATTACGACTGGAGCAAGGCCTTCCTCGAGGAGCATGGCCTGCCGCAGCGCTGCCGGCTGCTGTTTTCGCCGAGCTACGGCGAGGTGGCGCCGGCCGCGCTGGCCGAGTGGATCCTGGCGGACCGGCTGCCGGTGCGCTTCCAGCTGCAACTTCACAAGGTCCTGTGGGGCGATGTGCCCGGCAAATGACGCGCGCCGCGCCGCCATGGGTCCTGTCGCCGTGAGTTCCGCACCGTGAGGCCGATCGGTGTGCAGCCCAAGCGCGCCGTGGTACTGCTGTCCGGCGGCCTGGACTCCTCCACCGTGCTCGCGATGGCGCGCGAGCGCGGCTTCGAATGCCACGCCTTGAGCGTGCACTACGGACAACGCCACAGCGCCGAACTCGACGCGGCCCGGCGCATCGCCGCCGCCTTGGGCGCGCGTGAGCATCGGATCATGGGCGTCGATCTGGCCGGCATCGGCGGCTCGGCGTTGACCGATTCCCGCATCGAGGTGCCCGATGCGCCCAGCGGCGGCATTCCCATCACCTACGTGCCCGCCCGCAACACGCTGTTGTTGTCGCTCGCCCTCGGCTGGGCGGAAGTGCTGGGTGCGGCGGATATTTTCGTCGGGGTCAACGCCGTGGACTACTCCGGCTATCCGGATTGCCGGCCGGAATTCATCGAAGCGTTCCAGCGGCTGGCGCAATTGGCGACCAAGGCCGGCGCCGAAGGCGCGCGCTTCGAGATTCGAGCGCCGCTCATCGAGCTGTCGAAGGCCGACATCATCCGCGAGGGCGTGAGGCTGGGGGTGGACTTCGGCATGACGGTGTCCTGCTATCGGGCCGAGGCCGATGGGGCAGCCTGCGGCACCTGCGATTCCTGCCGTCTGCGCGCCGCCGGCTTTGCGGCCGCGGGCATCGCCGATCCGACCCGCTATCGCTGAGGTGCCATCCCCGCCCGAGGTGCAATCCCGGTGAATCGGCGCGGCAGTTCGGCTATGATGCGCGCCTGATCGGGACGGTAGCTCAGTTGGTAGAGCAAGGCCCTTTTAAGGCTTTGGTCCTGGGTTCGAGTCCCAGCCGTCCCACTTCCGAGAACTTCCTGGGATTTCCACTGACGGGTACTTGATAAAAACCAAGTAACTCCCAGAAAAGTAATAAAATATGGCGCTTGATCGTCCGTGGACGTCCGAGGGCATTTGCGCACAGCCGGACGATTTTGGAGGCCTGATTTGGGCCCTTTTGAAAAAGTCCAAAAGCGAGGGCCCCAAAGTGATCGGATATATCGGGAAAATGGCGGTCGGAACGACTTCGCTAGAACCGAAAATTGTCGCCGGTTCGAGTCCGCCTCGCGCCACCAAAAGCGATCAACTTGTGGCGACGCTGGCAGCGCGACGGTAAAGGGCGGAAATGGTTCGATCGCCGCGTGCGTCTCCGCAACGGCTTTGAGCGCGTCGGATGGGCTCGCGTTTCGTGCACGCCCTGGGATCGTGTTGATCCGGCGATCAAAAGCCGATTAAGCCGGGGAGGGCAATAGCGCCTGCCACAATCAATTCTCAGCCAAGGACTATAGGGAAACGATCAGGCCCGATGTCTTGTTATTGTTGGCTTTTCCGAATCATCCAAAATTTGCTAACGGCAAATTTTGGTCTTCCGCCTCCGTCGATGGGAACGTCCTGTCAGCGGGTTTTAAGATGAAATGGCACAACTTAGGAGAACGTTGCGTGCAGTTGCGCTTACCGGTTGGACTTGGCTTTGCAGATGAGCTGGCAGGGAAGGCGTTTTTGCTTCATGCCTATGTTAAGACGGATCCTAAAGCCGAAGCTCGGCAGCTTGAGAAAATGCGAACTCGATTACAGCTTATACGACAGCGCAAATTTATTGAAAGAGGACGACTGACATGAACGGGAATGCACGCGCCTCAAACTACTTCGACGAGACGTCGGAGCTTGCCAACGCATGCCGAGTGGAATCTTACGCCATCGGCGCCGAGATGAAGAAGGTGGGACTTCCTGATAATTTCATCGTTGCTGCGGTGACGACCGCGAATGATTTTGAGGGGGTATTCAATCTTCTTAAGATGTGGGCCAATGAATCGGATCCTGCAGAACGGGATACGATCGTTTCTGACATCCAAGAGCTGATCGACGATTGCGCGCAACCCGAGAAGGTAGACGGCGTATACGTTCGATTTGATGATCTCGATCGTATTGCATCCGATGTTCGAAAATTCAAAGACAGCCTCCGGGCATTGGTTGACGAACGGGGCGGGATCGGCAAGCTGGCCGAACTTACCGCCATTCCTCAACCTTCATTGTCTCGATTTTTCAATACCGCCGCGATGCCTCGTCGTACTACGCTGCACAAGATCGCCCGAGCACTGAATTTGAGTCAAATCCAGATTGCGACTGAATGGTCTGTCTAACGCATTTCCGAGGAAAATTTGATCCTCCTGCTGGCTCGAGAATGGATGACAACTTCGGATGACGATGGTGCGCATATCAACGTGCAAGAAAACGGAACATCAGCACAGTCTGTCGCGTTGTCGTCACAGGGCAACTTATGAATAACCGTCGTCCATTGTCAGAACTCGGGCGCGCCAGCGCCTCATTTGTTGTTCGCTTCACAAGGACTGTGAGTTTGGATGCCCGTAGTTCCAGCTGATTGGGTTACGTTTGCCAAGTCATTGTTGAGCGACGACGAAATTTCAAGTCGTTCTGCCAGTTTTCGCCGATCCCACCGCTGCCGCACTTTGCTTGAATGCTTCGAGTACGTCGGTGTCACGCTTCCGGGCCGTTTCCCATGTTCTACCTGCCATCCGTGCTCTCCCTCCTCATATTCAAAACGCGATTTCCCGCGCCTGTGCCGATTCGGCACGGTGTCGTACTCCAAGCCTACTGCTTTCATCCGCTTGCGCATAGATTGCCAGCCCGCAGATATTCTGCGGCGATAACTCCATTATCGTCCGTACTATCGCTGCGATAGAGAGATACTTGGAAGTTGCTTGCGCTGGCGGCGAAGGCAACGCGCAATCTGCACGTTCAGTTTCCGCGCCTCCTGTGCCACCACGGGGGTTTACTGCGCCCCGTTCGGCAGAGAGCGCGCATTTTCTGCACATCGGCCATCAACGCCAGAACAGCTTGAGCCTCAGCTCCTACCGCGTTCATGATGGCCTCGCCGTAGGTGGGTACGTCGTCGCTCATGCGGTGATTGCCTCGATCAACTTGGCATCATTATTCTTCGGCGATCCGACACGCGTGCTGACCGGTCTCGCTACCATATGCGTATCGGGGTACTGCTTGATCACTTTGAATGCATCGTCCGCGGTGCCGGTCAACCACGTTTCGCGGTCTTCCTTCGCCAGAATCGCCGGCATGCGGTGCTTGACGTTGTGAATCTCCGTCATGAGCTGATTGGCGGGCATGGTCACGATCGTGCACGACTCGACCGCAACACCATCGGCGCCGGTTGAGCTATCCCACAAACCGGCAAAGCCAAACACGTCCTGATCGTTCAGTGTGATGTAATACGGCTGCTTTGATTTGCCATCCGCGAGTACCTGCCACTCATAGAACCCGAGCGCGGGCAGAATGCATCGCTGTCCTCGCTTCCACGGTCCGCGCCAGGTCGCCGCATCAGTGAGTTTTTCGACCGTGGCATTGATCGTGCTGTACTTCGGTTGCGCACCCTTTGCCCAAAAGGGGATCAATCCCCAGTGCACGCGCACGCCGGTGCGCTCGCCTTCTTTGTTGAGGCGGACAATCGGCACATCCTGAGTCGGCGCCACGTTGTAACTCGGCGGAAATTGCCACTCATGCCGCACCAGTTCGAACTCTCGTTCGATCGAGGCTTCATCGGGGGACACGTATCTGCCGCACATGGCTGTCGATTCTCTCATTGTGCCGGTTTAGTGAATAGGGCGGCCAGATCGCCCACCGCCTGGTTAGGCGCCAAGAATGTCACTGTCAGTTCCTTCGAGCCGCACACAGAGCACTCGAGGCGAGTTCTGACCTTGATCACGGGGAAGTCATCGCCGAGAATCCGCGCCGTCTCACAGTCCGTTCTCATTGCATCCAAGTCACCGTGCCACGGAAGCTTGCCGCGAAACCGGCGGATCTCCAATTACCGGGTCGTCGCGATGGCCCGACCAGATACGCGTATTGCTCATGAAGCGCCTGAGCACGTTCAACAGCCACAGGGAGAATCATCGTCCGCCACCGTTCGATGACAGCCACTCGTCGACAGGGGGGCTCCCCGTTGCTGATAATGGCGGCGGCGGTGGGAAGATGATGATGACCATGGCGGTCATGACCATCGCCGGGACCCTCTGGAACGCTTCAGCCAGAACTGCGCGGTGCCGTCGAAGTAGCGCGCGAGCCGCATAGCGGTATCGGCGGCGATATGCCGGCGCTCCAGAGCGATGTCACCAATGCGCGGGGCTCAGACGCAGAGCCATAATAATCAATAGCTTATATTACCTGCGAGAACTCCCTTCAGATGTTCCTTCGGACATTTGCACCTATAATGTGCGCATCTGCCACGGGAGTTCACGATGAGTACCGCCACCCTGGATCGGGCCCCGGCTGTCGAGTTTCCGCATGAGCCGCTGTACGCGCGCGTTGGCGTACTGCTCGGATTGAAGGCCACAGTCCAATCGGAACTCGATCTGATAAAGCGTTTGGAAAAGGGGCTGGCGGTTTCTGCTGTGCAGAATTTGCGGACGCGAGCCGGCCTCACCGACGCGGAGACATTCGATTTGATTGCACCGCGCCGGACTTTGAATCGACGCGAAGCGTCAGGTCAATTGCTATCTCGTGAAGAAGCCGACAAGACGGTACGCGTGGCGCGTGTGACCGCTCGCGCACAGCAGGTCTTTGGCGGGAAGTCTGACTATGCGGCCGATTGGTTGCGTACCAACAAATCCGCGTTGGGGGATCGGACGCCCATGCAAGCGCTCTTGACGGAGTCGGGTGCGCTCGCCGTCGAGGAGCTCCTGGTCGGCATCGAATACGGCATGTTCGCCTAGAGTGATTATCTGGCGCTTTTCTCAGCACGACTCACTCAAAGGGCGAGAGGGCTTGCTGGCCTCCGCACGTTGGCATACGCGAGGCAGGGAGATTCTCTATTGCGCGCCGAACCCGGCCACCGCGGTGCTCGAGGTCCTTGTACATAGCCAGGTCCGCGAGCCTGCAGCACTCGCCGGCCACCATTTCATCAAGGTGGATATCCCTGAGGAGGTATCCCGCGAATCGGTCGATGAGGCGCAGCTGCCGACCGATTGGTCCCGGCGCATTTCAGTCACGCGGACCTGGGGCGATCGCTGGCTCCGGGAAGGCAAGACCGCGGTATTAGTCGTTCGTTGCGTGCTGGTACCGGAGACCTATAACGTGCTCATAAATCCGCGCCACGCGGATGCGTCTCGCATTAAGCGGCTCGCCGTCATGCCGTACCCCATCGATTCCCGGCTCTTGCCACGCGACTAACATTCCGCCCGTCAGGCTTGGTTCTGCCAGCGTCCGAACGTTCGCAGCGCGCGGATCATCTGGAACGCGGCGACCGGTCTTAGATAGACGGCGCTCAGCACGAGCGAGCGTCCGATCTGGAATTCGTCACTGAGCGCATAGTCCGTGATGACGGCAATGTGGAGCGGACCCAGACCGATGCCGATGAAATGGATTCCAAAGAAGTAGATTGCGCTCGTCTGCGCGCAACCGATTCGGAGTGACCTCTTGTAAGGCGGCGGCCGACGCGCTTGAAGCGAATATCAGGCAGTACATCGCGATACCGAACAGCAAAATTGAAATGTTGGGGTTCGCGGCAATAGGTGCGGCGGCGGGCAGGATCATTGCGCCAACCCCTAGGTTGCCGTTCGGAAAGCGGCATCCTTGATTCCTCGCCGTCGCCAGTACGTTGCCAGCACGCCGCCGAGCAGCACTCCGGATGCCCCCAGCACGGTGATGGTCAAGCCCAGGGAATATCCGACCTTGGCAGCCGGCCAATGATGTGTCCTGGCCATGAATGTGGGGGCCCAGTCGAGAAGCCCGTATCCGACCGTTGAACAAAGCGCGAAGCCGACAAAGTACGGTCCGAAGAGGTTGGAGCGCGTTCGGAGGAACTGCATGAACTCACGCCAGGGTGGCACGGGGTCGCTAGCCGTTGCGCCTCGACGAATCGGCTCAGCGATTGAAGTCAGTAGAGCGGCAGCGGTGAGTCCGATCGCTCCAATGACGAGGAAGACCAGGCGCCAGCTCTCCAATGGCTGCAGGGCCGGCGTCAGGAGCCGTGCCGAATGATCGACGAGTTCGAGGATGGATGCAGAGTCAGCTTCATGGGGTCCCTAATGGTTCGCCCCATTTGCAGCAACGCATCGCCCTCGGGCACAACGAAATCCGCCTGCGAGAGGGTCGCCCGAAGCAGGGCGACAGAACGTGCGCATCGGTGATCTCGGTGGGGCAATAGCGCAAGGACGGCCGTGTGGTGAAGAACTCGCGGATCCCGCAGAACTCGATTATTGTCTTGCGTTCAATAATTCCGTAACGCTACCATTTTTTGCTGACGCGAATGCCGAAAGTGCGCGGCGGCGCGGCCACGCCGGCCGGCTCCAGACTGCTGGCGACCATGGCGATCAAGTATTGTCTGTTGGCCAGATTCTTACCCCAGAGTTCGACCTGCCAGCCCCCGCCTTGGAGGGCATACCCGGTGGATGCGTCCCATACGGCGTAAGCACCCTGGCTCTGCAAGGCAGAATTCGAAGGATCGAAGTAGTCGCGGGCTTGATAGGACACGTCCGCATGGACGAACAATGAGGCGTCCGAGGTGAGCTGCCAGTTGTATTGACCGCCCAGAAGGCCCGAAAAATGCGGGGCATAATTGAGGTCATTTTCGGAGGCATCGTAGGTTCCAAGCGCGGCATTGTATTGGGGTGAGCCGGCCAGAAACGGCTTGAGTGCATTGGGCACGCTGGCATTGGAAAAGCCCGTGTAGTGAGCATCGAGCCAGGAGAGCACCGCGTTGAGTTGAAAAGCCGACGTGACCTGAGCCGTGATTTCCGCTTCGACGCCCTTGTCCGACGCGGTCGCCGCATTGCCGATGACCGACACGCCCGCGGCGATGCTGGACTGGACTTGCAGGTTCTTGTAATCATAGTAAAAGCCGGTCAGATTCAGGCGAAGCCGCCGGTCCAGCCATTCTGTCTTGGCGCCGATCTCATAGCTCCAGATGTATTCGGGTTCGAAGCTGGCTGTTGCGAGGCTGGTTGCGGCGTAATTCTCTCCGCCGCTCTTGTATCCGCGAGTCGCCGAGGCGTAGAGCATGGCCTGCGGCGCAACCTGCCAATCGATGCCGAACTTCGGAGTGAAGGCGCTAAAGGTGGGCGCGGTGGAAAATTGAATTGGGAATCCCGGAAAATTACTGATCCGGGCGAGATCCGGCGACAGATGGTAGGCCTGGTAATTGGCTTCGATGGTCTTGGTCTCGCGTGTGTAGCGGCCGCCCAGCGTCAGGCGCACATCGGGAGTGACGGCGAAACTGCCTTGTGCGAAAGCCGCCGCGGACCGTGTCCAAACTTCCGGTGCTGTCACCTTTTCCGCAAAGGCACTCGGAACGACGACGTCATTGACGCCGTCCTCGGATTCGTAGAAATAATACAGTCCCGCGACACCGCTGAAGCGCGAATAGTTGACGTTTAGATTGAATTCCTGGGACAGCTGCTTTTCGGTCTCGGATTGAACGCCGAAGTTGATGTTGAGCGGTGTATCGTCCGTGTCCAGCAGAAAGTTGTAGTTGACCGTGCGGTAGGCTGAGATGGATTTGAACGTGTAGTTGTCGTTGATCTTGAAATTGATGTCTTCCGACACGCCGCCGCCCCGCTGCAGATTGGTCTGCGGCGAATTGATGGCCACCTTCGAGTAGTTCCCGACGATGGTCGCGCCGAGAGTGTCGGCCGGATAGGGAACCACCAGATGGTCGTACGACTGCAGATCTTCGTCGAGATACGACCAATCGGCACGGGTGGTCATGTCGATGTTGTCCGAGGGCTCATAGCGCAACTGCATCCGCAGGCCGCCGTGGTTGGCGTTATCCAACCCATTCTGGGCGCCCGCTACGATATTGTCTTCGTAGCCATTGTGGCGCAGGTAGTCGACGGAAAGGCTGCCCTGCAACTTGCCGGGAATGAGAGCGCCGCTCACGTAGCCTTGAGTCTGCACCAGACCGAAATTGCCAAAGGTGAGAATTTCTTGAGCGGCGAAAGTGTCGGTGGGTTGCCGCGAGACCACATTGATCGTGCCGCCGACCGCATTGCGCCCATACAGTGTGCCTTGGGGCCCCCGCAATACCTCCACCCGATCCACGTCGAGGAAATCGGCGAACTGTCCCGAGGGCCGCGCGATGTAAACGCCGTCGATCTGCATGGTCACGTCCGGATCAGAGCCGGCGTAGACGTTGTTGCTGCCGATGCCGCGTATCGCAATCACCGCACTGGTGGCGACTTGGGAAATGCGCAAGCTGGGCGTGAACGCCGCGATATCCTTGACGTTGAGCGCCAGATCTCTATTCAGTTGGTCGGCGGAGAATGCCGTAACGGCCAATGGTGTCTTTTGCAGATCGGTGGCGCCGCTCTTGCTCGCTGTGACGATGACCTCGGCGAGGGCTTCGTCGCTGGGTGCCGCGCTCTGCGCGACGGCGCCGCCGGCTGCCCATGTCGATGCCAAGGCAAGCGAAATCGGCATGTAAGCGTTCATTTTCATTCCAACTCCCCGTTTATCTTTTCTGCGTGCGTCGGCATTCGCTCGCCGTTGTCGGTCGCGCGCCGTCGTATTCAAATAGTGTTTGCGGCATCATTTACCGGGACTTCAATCGCAGGATGGCGACCGCGGCGCAGAGTGCACAGAGGATGGCGGCCAGGCGCACTAATGGCTCCAGCGGTCCCAACTCTCCGGCTCTGGCCACACCGAGCACCGCGATACTCATGCAGCTGCCGGCGACGGCGAGCGGGCCGACGACGGGCGTCTTTGTGCCGTTCCCTGAGGCGCTGACGAAAGCCATGGCGCCGAGCGCGCCGCAGGCGGCGGCCAAACCGTGCACGGAGTGCGCCAGGAACGCACTGCCGACGATAGGCATCGACCCGGCCATCATGCCGTAGGGAATAGTGAACAGGGCAAGCCCGAGCAGGGCGGCGAGTGCCGAGAAGGCGTGCAGCAGCAGACGTGAGGTGCACTGGAGTGTCAAAAAGCCCGATGCCGCGGCTTGGGTTCGCGCGAAACGCAGCCCGAAGCTCAGCGCCCAGCCAAAATGCAGTGCCACGTATAGCCATCGCTCCCGCGTTGCCAGCACCGTGAACTGTGCCGCGAATGCCTCGACGCTCATGATGAAGTTGTAAAGAAAGGGTCCGAGCAAGATGCTGCGCAGAGACAGCGGCGCGATCTTACGGGTGAAAAGCGCGACCAGCCCGAGAGCGACGACGATCAACCCGCGCGCTTGAGTGGCGGTCGCAACCAGGACTCCGCCCGCGTGTCCCGGAACCAGCTGTGCGGTGGTCGCAGGGAAGCAAATCCAGAAAAGCCCCGTTGTTATTGAAAAAACGCCGTAGCTCAGCGCGCCGAATCGTGCGATCAGATCGGCAATGGAGTTCCGGGGACGCTCGATAGACAGCCATAGCGCGGCGGATCCAAGGGCTACGAGGGCGAAAATGTACATGGTCAGTCGGCGCCTGCGCTCATCCTGCCGTGAGAGGGCAAAGGAAATCGACTCACGCTGTTCAAGTTCCGATCCAGCTTCATGCTCCTCCCCGCACCGGCGGTTGATCAGCTCTCCATGTGCGGCAATCGATTCGCCGATGGAATGCCTAAGTGGTATTAAGATAGATACCACATGATCTGTCAAGGAAAGATTGCCCGGGGCGGCCGAGCGGGTGGATCAGCCGGGCGAAACGCCCCGAGCCGGCAGTTGCATCCATGCCCCGGCGAATCCAGCGACCCACAGCAGGTGAAGTCCTTCGACAACCCACCGCGTCGGCGTATACAGCACCGAGAGTTGCGCGAACAGACCGGCAACGGCCAGCAGGGCGTTTGCCGCCAGGAGGCTGACGATGATCGGTTTGCGCAGAGGCGCGTTGCCCGGCGATAGAGCGGTCCATGCGACCATGCCCAGGGAAATATCCGCGACGCCGCGGGTCTGGCCAGCAAAGGCGGCCGACGCGCCCGCCAAGCTGCCCGCCGCCGCAGCGGCGAATTTAAGGGGCGCGAGCAGCCACACCAGGCCGCTCCCGACAACCAATACCGCAAAGGTCGTCAACGATACCCAACCCGCCGCGTTCGGAAAGTCCAGCATGGGTGCGGCACTCGGTTCGCCGGCATCACGATAGTAGAGCCACGAGAACAGCGCGGCCCACAACACCTGGCTGTAAACCATGAAAGCCGACATCGAGCCGCGCTCCACTGCCGGCGTCGAGAGGGCGGCAACTAACAAGCCGAGCAGGCTCGCAAGGAATATGACGGAATATATGTGCCGCAGGTTCACCTGCAGGCGGCGCACTCCCAAGGCGACGCAACCGAGACCTATCAGAGTGGAGGCATGGGCCTCGGTGATGTGACCGATGAAATTGGCTTCGGTTGCCGGTCCGGCGGCGAACACCAGGAAGCCGCCCTCGAAGAAATTGAGCACGCCGAGACCCACGGCGTAAAGACCATAGGCGAGCAGCAGAGCATGGCGCGTGCCCGCAGATGAGCGTTGCCGCGGATTGTTCTTGCCGGAACTCATGCAAATATCGTCCGCACGGCGCTACTTCGGCAAATCTTGTTCGCCCAGGGTCATTTGGACTTCGAAGTGCGCGGGTGAGGCTAAGTACTCCATGTATTCGAAGGGGCGCATGAATTCGTCGAAATGCAGTCGCCGCACTTGCAGCAACGGAGCGCCGACCTCGAGATTCAGGACTTGCGCCACCGACGGCAGGGCCAGAACGGCGCTGATGGTCTGCGTGCCCGCCTTGAACTGAAAACCCTTGCTGCGCAGCAGCTGATACAGCGAAGCGCCGGCCAATTCCTTGCGCGTAAACCGGCGCGCAATGCTCTCCGGCACCATGGTCATGATATGGAAAATGGGTATACCGTTCCGCGAACGAATGCGGACGGCGCGCTGAAACAATTGATCGGGCTCGCATTTGAACAGAGTTTGCACATGCAGCGGCGCCTTGACGAATCCCACTTCCCGCAACTCGACCTTGGTCGAGCGGCCGACGTCGGCGATGTGTGCAACGAGATCCGACAGTGTCGCGTGAATGGGAGCGGATTTGGCGTGATCCGTCACAAAAGTGCCGATTCCGTGCCGCCGGTCGACCAACCCGCTGGCCTCCAGCTCTGCGAGCGCCGCGCGCACTGTAATGCGTGAGACCTTGTATTCCTGGCTCAAATTCTTTTCGCTGGGCAAGGACGCCCCTGCCGGATAGTTGCCCGCGGTTATCTGATCCCTGATCACGAGGAATATTTGGTGCTTGAGTGAAGTGCCGGAGCGGCGGGTCAAGCTCACCTGCGGAGGCATCGCGTTACCCGAAGCGGGCGGCCCCGAAGTGGCGGAGCTGCGTCGACGCTTCTTTTTCTCGACGAATCGATGAGTGGCTTTAGTCATCTGGTCGGAAGAATAAGCGATTGTTGTGGGCGGCAACAAGTGTCTCGCTCACCTATCCGCCGCCGAATGGAGTTGACAGGGATTGAGGTTATAAGAACAATACAAGATATGGGGAGTACAAATACGCGCGGGAGAACCCTGTTCGACAAGATCTGGTCGCGCCATTGCGTCAAAGAGGTAGGCCGCGATACATGGCTGCTGCATGTGGATCGCCACTTGATCCACGATCTGGTCGCCGGGCCGGCTCTGACTCAATTGGCCAAAGGGCACCGCATAGTGCGCAGCCCCGAGCTTACCTACGCCACGGTAGATCACGGAATATCGAGCGCGCCAGGCCGGACGACGGACAGCAGCCCCGTTGGCGGCAGGTTGCTGCGCCAGATGCGGCAGCGGGTCTACGAAACCGGCATTCAACTATTCGATCTGGGCCAGGACGGCCAGGGCATAGTCCACGTCATGGGCCCCGAACTCGGTTTGACGTTGCCCGGGATGCTCGTCGTTTGCGGTGACAGCCATACGTGTACTCATGGCGGCTTGGGAGCCATAGCGTTCGGCATCGGCTCAAGTGAGGTGGTGCACGTCCTGGCCACCCAGACCTTGCGCCAGCGCAAGCCCGCCTCCATGCGAATTCACTTCGACGGCCAGCCCGGCTCTCAGGTTACAGCGAAGGATCTGATCTTGTTCGCCATCGGTGAGCTTGGCACCGCCGCGGGCCGGGGCCACGCAGTCGAATATGCGGGCTCCACGGTTCGTGGCTTCGACGTCGAGTCGCGGCTGACCATGTGCAATCTATCGATCGAACTTGGAGCCAAAATCGGCCTCATCGCGCCGGACGACGTGACTTTCGATTATGTATCGCGGCGAGAGATGGCACCGAAGGGCGCGATGTTGGACCAAGCCGTCGACTATTGGCGTTCTTTGCCGAGCGATGAGGAGGCTGGTTTTGCCCTCGAGCATTGGTTCGATGCCGCAAAAATTGCGCCGCAGATCACTTGGGGCACCAGTCCTCAGGACGTCATACCCGTGACCGGCCGGGTGCCTGATCCTGCGGATGAGTTGAACACCGAGCGCCGACAGCGAATGCAATCCGCGCTGCAGTACATGGGCCTGCAACCGGGCGCGTCCATTGCCGGCACGAAAATCGACTGGATATTCATAGGATCGTGCGCCAACAGCAGATTGTCGGACCTACGCCTCGCGGCCCAGGTCGTAGGCAATCGCAAAGTGGCTCCCGGCGTCCGGGCATGGGTGGTACCGGGATCGGAGGCGGTCAAGCGAGAGGCACAACGCGAAGGTCTGGATCGGGTATTCAAGGCCGCCGGCTTCGAATGGCGCGAGCCGGGCTGCTCCCTATGTCTGGCTGCGAACGGAGAATCCGTCGGACCGGGAGAGCGATGTCTGTCCACGAGCAACCGTAATTTCGTTGGCCGTCAAGGGCGCGGTGCGCGGACGCACTTGGCGAGCCCTGCAATGGCGGCCGCGGCCGCGGTCACCGGCGTCATCACCGACGTTCGGCGTATGACAGCCGGGTAATCGACGAACGCATGGATAAAATATCTTCAATCGAGGGGGTGGCGGCCGCATTTTTGCAGCCGAATGTCGATACGGACGCGATGATCCGCGTCGATCGTCTGATGGAGTTCGAGGCGGGCGCATTAGGCCCCTACCTGTTCGAAAATCTACGCTACACGTCGGGCGTGACGCGCACCCAAACCGATTTCGTGCTCAACCAGCCGCGGGCGCGGGGGGCACGCATCCTTTTGGCCGGGGAGAATTTCGGCTGCGGAAGCTCGCGCGAAGCAGCGGTCTGGTCGCTCATGGATTTTGGCATTCGATGCATCATCGCGCCGAATTTCGGCGATATCTTCTTCGCAAACTCCCTGCAGAATGGCCTGCTGCCCATCGTGCTTCCCGCCGGCACCATATCGGCTTTGGCCGCGGATTTGTCCGCCGCCGCGGTGCCGAGCATGCGCGTCGACTTGAAGAACCTCACCATCGAATCCGCGGCCGGGGTTCTACACCGCTTTGAATTCGACGAGGAACAGCGCGCGGCGCTATTGGAAGGGCTCGATGAAATTGGGGTGACAATGAAGAACAGCGACGCGATCGCGACATTCGAGCGTGCCGACAAGCAGGCCCATCCCTGGGTCTATTCGGACAAACCTACCGCGCGCATTCTCTCGCTGGCGGGCGACGGCATCGGTCGCGAGGTTATGGAGCAGGGCAAGAGAGTTGTTGCGTGGTTCAAGGAACAACGCGGCGTCAAGATCGAGATACGAGAGGAGCTTTACGGCATCGACGCATGGAAGGCGCACGGCGAGCTCATGAGGAACGAGACGTGGGAAGCCATCAGGTCGGCTGACGCCATCCTGTTCGGTGCCACCGGGTCCCCCGAGTACGCCTCCATTCCGTCGCATCACTGGCTTCCTGACAATCTTCTGCGAATCCGTAAGGAACTCGATCTATTCTGCAATCTGCGTCCGGTCAGAATGTCTCGGCAGCTCACCGACATGTCGACGCTTCGTCCCGAAGTGATCGAAGGCGCGGATTTGCTGATCGTGCGAGAATTGGGCAGCGGTCTGTACTTCAATGACCCGCGGGGCGTCGAGAAGCTTCCTCAAGGCGGCCGGCGCGGCTTCAATACCATGGCCTATACCAGCCAGGAGATCGAACGCATTGCCCACTCGGCATTTCAATTGGCGCGCGGCCGGCGTGGAAGGGTATGTTCCGTCGACAAGGCCAATGTTCTCGAAGTGAGCATGCTGTGGCGCGAAGTGGTGCAGGCGGTGCGGGACCGGGAGTATCCCGACGTGGTTCTGGAGCATATGTATGTCGACAACGCCGCCATGCAGCTGGTCCGGGCGCCGCGGCAGTTCGACGTAATGCTCACCGAAAACCTGTTTGGCGACATTCTGTCGGACTGCGCGGCCATGATCGCGGGGTCGATTGGCATGCTGCCGTCCGCATCGCTCGGGCCCCCGGATGCGCAGGGCAAGCGCCGCGCGCTGTACGAGCCCATCCATGGCAGCGCTCCGGACATCGCGGGCAAGGGAATTGCCAATCCCCTGGGGTGCATCATGAGCTTTGGTCTGTGCATGCAATTCAGCATGGGTCTGGCGCAGGAGGCGAGGCTGCTGCAGCGAGCGGTGGACGCAACTATCGAGTCGGGAGCCAGGACGGCGGATATCGCCCATGGGGGTGCGCCGGCCATATCGACCGAACAAATGGGTTCGGCCGTCATCAATGCCTTAAATGTACTATCCGACGATAAGGAGACCGCGTGAATCAGATTTACAAGTATTGCAGAGGCCTTTGCGATGCGGCGTTCGATATTGCGGAGTCCATGGATCTGAACGTTTCCATCGTGGCCACGGATCTGGGGGGGCACCCGATCGTTACTCTACGGGGCGATCGAACGACATTTGCTTCGTTGGAGGCGGCACGCCGCAAGGCCGTGGCGGCGTCCGGAATGCAAATGTCCACCAGCGCACTTGCCGAGATGTTTGCGCAGGATCCCCTGGTGCAACTCGCGGTTCATGCATCGGGGGAGATGCTGGTGGTTCCCGGTGGGTTTCCCATCGTTTTCGGCCAGGGATGCGTCGGCGGCCTCGGCATTGCCGGGGGCCATTACAAGGAAGACCATATTGTGGGCGAGAAGGCGTTCGTCAGGTTAGTGGAGTTGAACCGGCCGCCGGAGCGATAGTCATGATTGAAGATGTATTCGTTGTCGATGCGACGATTCACGGATGGAGCGTCATGCCGGAGAACCGGGTTCAGCCCTATACGGGCAGCGTGGTCAAGCTGTTGTATTTTTGGGCAACGGAACAGTTGCATCCGCGCGGCGATCTGGCATACCAGCTCACGCCGGATCAGTTTGAACGAATGGCTGAATATCATCCGCAACTGATCGAGTCGCTGATGTTTGCAGAAAGCGACGTTGATGTGGCGGTCTACCAGGGTGTTCCACTTTACGGACTGTTCCGAGACGGCAGTTCACCAATATCGATCGCCGAGAAGGTTCGCGAGAAGCTCCCGCACCGGATGTTCATCTATGGCGACGTCAGCCCATGGCGTGCCGGCGCATTGCAGCGAATAGATGAATTGGTGGACGGGCATGGCGTCATCGGACTCAAATTCTATCCGCTGGACTTGGTCGAAGGCGAATTGCGGCCGGTGCGGCTGGACGACGAGAAAAAATTGTTTCCGCTGATCGAACGCGCACGTGCCAAAGGCCTGAAAGTCATTGCCATCCACAAGGCGATTCCACTTCCTCCGGCGACCATAGACAGGTTCGATGTGGACGACATCGGTCCCGCCGCCCGAGCATTTCCCGATATGACCTTCGAAATCGTGCACGGCGGTTTCGCCTTCAATCGGGAGGTTGCCGGCCTCTTGGAGCGGCATCAGAACGTCACGGTCAACCTGGAAGGAGCGCCTTGCTACGCGCTGAATTATCCCGCCAGATTTGCGGACATGATGGCTCCTTTGTTGGCTTCGGGCGCTCACGATCGCATTTTCTTTTCGACTGGGGCGCCGGTCATGCATCCACAACCATTCGTCGAAGCGTTCTGGCGATTTGAAATGCCCAAGGGCTATCCCCCCCTGACGCCGGAAATTAAGAAGAGGATTCTCGGCGAGAATTTCGCGCGCCAGCATCATTGGGACATCGACTCCATGAAGCAGGCATGCCGGGGCGACCAATATGGCTTGCAACGCCCCCAAAAGGCCGTGCCCTACTCGGTGATTCGCAATGGCCACTAGTCCTCGTCACTTGGAGTTCGCGGAAGTTGACGGCCTGCGGGTTAGGATTCTTGGGGAACTGAACCAGATCATCGACCCCTGCAGCCGGGCCACCGCCGTGCCTGCGGGTCTGGTGGACATGGGGCTGGTGCGGGCTCTGGATATCCAAAGGAGCGAAGATGGTGCCGCCCGGGTCAGTGTAGCGTTGTGCGTAACCCATCCTTTTTGCATGATGCCGGCGATTTTCCTGCACGAAGTGGAAAAGCGCCTGAAGACGTTTCCAGAGATTGCTTCGTCCGATGTGTCGCTGGACGTGACGACGCTGTGGACCGAGGATCTGATGTCGGAAGAATACCGATCGAAACTTGCCGCACAGCGCTCCAACAAGAGGTTGTGCTGAGGAAATCCACATGCCCGCACGAATTGGCGACGGACGACACCACGTAGACTGCAACGGAGAATTCGTTGCATCGCGCTCCGCCTTCTTTCCGGAGCTCGAAGTGTTTGCCCGGGAGAAGCACGAGACGTGCTACCCGTACTATCTGCATGATCGCTGGCAATTGACCTGGATTCTCTCAGGTAAAGTTGACCTTGCCCATCACGGAGGAACGCATCTGCTGAATGCAGGAGATGCGGTTTTAGTGGCGCCCTTCGAGGCGGTGGCCGGGCGGCTGTACGAACACACGCCGTTCGGCTTTGTCACCTTGCAGATACCCGATCATCTGGTTTCCGCGGTGTGCCGCGCATCGAGAACCGGCGGCCGCGTGGTCGCCACGCGCAGCGGCGCAGCACTGTGCGAGACATTGATCGCGCGACTCATTGTCGCGGGCGACGGCGATGCGCAGCGGGCGGCCATCGATGAGGCATTGATGATGTTCCACGCGAAGCAGTCGTTGTGCACCGAATTGGCCACTCGAACCGTCCGCAGTCATCCGGTGGTGAGCCGCGCCTGTTCCATCTTGGATTCGACCATCGAGGAAGGGCTGCCGCTGACGGAACTAGCGGCCGAGTTCCGCCTCAATCATCGCTACGTCATTTCTCTTTTCAATGCGGAACTCGGTCTCACGCCGCATCAGTACTTGATGTCCCGCCGGCTCGATTGCGCGCGAACCATGGTGAACCAGGGGCATGCGCTTCATGCGGTGGCGGCGGCAGCGGGTTATAACGATCAGAGTCATCTGACACGAAACTTCAAACGAGCTTTCGATGTGACGCCAGGGGCGTACCAGGCACGCCACTGCTACATGAATTCTCTGCAACGCTTTCCGCACGTTTCACAGTAGCCGCCGAGCCGACATCAGAGTTTTCCCTCTGACATCTGGTTTGCAGCAAACTCACAGGCTCTTGCGGTGAGTGCCATATAAGTGAGCGACGGGTTGTAGCAGGACCCTGACGGAAATGCGGCGCCGTCCGTTACGAAGACATTGGCGGCGTCATGGCATTGATTGCGGGAATTGAGCACCGATTGCGCCGGGTCGGCGCCCATGCGCGCGCCCCCCATTTCGTGCAGTCGCCCGCCCGACAGGACTTCGGCGCTGCTGCTCAGCACCCGGAATCCGGCTGCGCGAATCATTCGCAAGCCCTCGCGCTCGGCATCTCTCATCATGGATTTCTCGTTGTCGGAGAATCTAAAGGAGATGGTGAGTTGCGGTATGCCGTGACGGTCGACATGCCTTTCATCCAACGTGAGCACGTTATTCGCGCGCGGGAGCATTTCCCCACAGGTGTTCATACTAATCATCCACGGCCCGGGTTTCCCCAGGCTTGCTTTGAATGCCGCTCCGGCGCCCGGCGAGAAGATGCCGCGGCTCCAGCCGAGTCGATAGGTTTGACCCCAGAAGAAGTAGCCGCGGTCAAAATCCTTCGCGTTGGTATCCAGGTTTGCAAAGCGCGGAATCACGAAAGGGGTGGGGCGGTTTCCGCTGGTGTAGAGGTCGGCGAAACGATCTGTAGTCGCCTCTACATATGCGCCCATGACATGGTCGAGCACGTACTTGCCGAGCACGCCGCTGTTTCCGCCCAAGCCGTTGGGGTTGGTCGGCGAGCGGCTGTTGAGCAATAACTGGACACTGTTAAAACTGGATGCGCATACAAACACAGTGCGCGCCGCAATGCGCCGCCGCGTGCGGGACTTGACGTCGATGACGCGAACCGCGGAGACGCGGCGGCTGCCGGCATCGTATTCAAGGGACTCCACGATGGTGTCGGTCAGCACGGTCAGGTTTCCCGTGGCTCTTGCCGCGGGCAGGGTCGACGATTGCGTGCTGAAGTAAGCACCCAGCGAGCAACCGCGCTGACAATGAAGTCTGCTCATGCAGGGAGAGCGCCCACGATGCGGGCGAGTGAGATTGGCGGTACGCCCAATGGTCAGGCATCGGCCGGGATCGGTCGTTTGCATGCTCTGTTTGAGCTGTTTTTCGACGGCCGTGAGTTCAAACGGCGGCAGATAGCGTCCGTCCGGGTAGTGTGCCAGTCCCTCCGTCTGTCCGCTTACTCCGATGAAGTCCTCAACATAGTCATACCACTTGGCGACGTCGTCATAACGGATGGGCCAGGCGCCTCCATGACCGTCGCGGGCATTGGCTTCAAAGTCCATGGGCGAAAATCGGGGCGTGTGCCGGCCCCAAATCAACGACTTTCCTCCAAGCTGGTAGCCGCGCACCCAGCTGAACTGCGTGTCTGGAGCGAGTTGGTAGGGTTCCTCGCTATCCTTTACGTAAAAATCTTCGGCATATTCAGTCAGCCCGGAAATGGCGCCGGCGTGGCCCGCATAGGCGGTCGAAAACTTGAGCGGGTCGCCCGTGCCGCGAAACGGCATGTTCCACGGTGAGGAATGTTCGGTGGGGTACTTGCCATGTTCGACCGCAGGTCCGCGCTCCAGCAACAGAGTCTTGAATCCCTTCTCGCAGAATTCTTTCGCGGCCCAGCCGCCGGTGATACCCGACCCTACGACAATGACGTCGAATACGGCGTTATTCACGGGGAGCCAGATAACCAGGCGGCCGCTCCAGCGGTACGCCGAAGGCGTCCTCGTAAAAGGTGCGGCTTTGCGCATTCATCTTTTTTTCGCCGACGAACGGGCCCGGAAACAGCTCGACGTCGAGCTCATGCCGGGCGCCGGTTTCCGATGTGAAAAAGCCGATCACCGTCAGACGTTTGACGGTGGCCAGAAACGCGAGCGAAGGATTCTTGAGATAAGAGGCTGCCGGAGAGTTCAGCCGTGCATCCAGGGCCCCCAGGTACGCCTCTCTTTGCGCCACGGAGGCGGCGGAAAATCCGCCGGAGTGCAGGGTCTGTGAGTCACGCATCATGGCCCGCAAGCCGTCGTGGAAGATCCTTCGTTCGGGCGCCAGCATGCCCCGATTGACCATGAATAGGATGAAGGTCATCACACCGACATCGATTGCGCCCGGCGTATCGGTTCGCGGAATGAGCGTATCGACGACAGCCGCCAGCATTCGGGACTCATCCGGGCTGAATGCGATGGGGAAGTGCGCGGCGCCGCTCGTGCCGGCACGCACGCGAATGCCGCCGATGCACACAACGCTCAGCCCGAATGTGACACTCTGCACGACCTCGCGCCGGGCGATAGTGCGGATCTCCGTCATCCGGCGGGCTTGTACGCGGTACAGACGACCTCGATGGCCGCGCCGAAGTTCAATCCCACCTTGCCCAATGTGATCCGGGCGGGCGGAGCATCTCCCACAATCTGCGCATAGGCGGCATTCATTTCCGCGAAGTCCTCCAGATTGGCCAGATAGATCTCCATCCGCACTACATCGCTAAGTGCGGCTCCGCAGGCGGCGAGAATACCTTCGACATGCTTCAGCGCCTGGACGGTCTCGGGGCGAATGCCTCCCTCGACGAGTTCGAGCCGGCCCGGTTTCATGCCGAGAGTGCCGGAGACGTAAATGAAATCGCCGGCGACTACTGCGTGGCTGAAAAACGGCAGGCGGGGACTGGCATCGACGTTTATTCGTTTCAGCATGGGTTCTCCGGATTTTAGTGCGCCAGGGTAGAGACCGAAGCGCTGTGGGTTTAGTAGAAAATTCAGAAGTGCCGATCGCCGACCATTCAGTCATGATTCACGCCGGAATCAAAGGGGAGCGGCTATGGTGGGTGCGACACGATTGCGGACGGCGCTTGCCGACAACGAACTCATCGTTGCGCCCGGTGCGCATGATTGCATCACCGCTCGGTTGGTCGAACAGGCGGGCTTTGGGGCTGTCTACATGTCAGGCCTCGGCACCGCCGCCATGCTGGGCTATCCGGACTACGGACTTGCGACCATGAGCGAATTTGCGGTCAATGCCGGCCGCATGGCAAACGCGATATCGATACCTTTGATCGCCGATGCGGATACGGGTTTCGGCAACGAACTCAATGTCGTTCGCACGGTCCGCGAATATGAGACTCGAGGGGTGGCGGCGATTCAGCTCGAAGATCAGACGTTCTCCAAACGATGCGGGCACAGCGACGGAAAAACGGTCGTGAGCTGCGAGGAATTCATGTCGCGGGTTCAAGCCGCCGCCGTGGGCAGGCGGATCGACGATACCCTCATCATAGCCCGCACCGATGCACGGGCGGTTTACGGCCTGGATGCGGCGGTCGAACGCATGAACGGCGCATTTGCCGCGGGTGCCGATATCGGCTTTATCGAAGCCACGCCCACCCTGGATGAGGTGGCGAGAATTCCCCGGCTGTTGAATGGACCCTGCATGTTCAACTTGGTGCGCGGGGGCAAAAGCCCGGTTCTGTCCCTCGATCAGCTGCAAGATTTCGGCTACGCCATGGTCATATTGCCGGGCCTCCTGATCAGCGAAATGGTGGGTGCTTGCGAGACCGTGTTGGCGAAGACGCGGCTCAGCGGAGAGCATCCGGTCACCGCCAAGGATTTCGAACTCAAGGATCTGTTCAGGCGTTTTGGACCTGAGGCGTGGGACCGGCTGCGGGAACGGTTCAGCCGCCCCTGACTTCCCGCCGATTACCATTCAATACTTGTTGACACAGATAGAGGTTATAATAACAATACCTCGAAGCACGAATGCCGACAATCAACGGGGGCGCGATGAATCGCATTTTCAAGCATATGCAGCAGCTTTGTTCGGCGGGATTCGAGGCGGCGGTTCGTCACAACTCCCACGTCGCGGTAGTCGCGGTCGATACGGGCGGCCATCTCTTGGTGGTGATGCGCGCGGATAGGGCCCCGTTCTCGGCCGTCGAAGCGGCCCGAAGAAAAGCAGTGGCCTCGGCGAGCCTGCAGATGCCGACCGCCGCTATTGCGGAAATGTTCGGCGCGGACCCCTTGGTCATAACGGCGCTGTCAGCCACAGGGGACATGCTCATCGTCCCGGGCGGATTCCCCGTGGTGCTCGAGCACAACTGTATCGGCGGATTGGGGATTGCTGGCGGGCATTACACGGAAGATGACGCCGTCGGCCGCCAGGCGATCGCCGCTGCTGCTCAGCCGTGACCCATACGGTGCTTAGATCGATGGAACAGGTGGAGGAAGAGATGAGGCGCGAACTCAATGCCATCATCGATCCGTGCAGCATTGCCGCGGGTGCCCCGGCGGGGATGATCGACATGGGTTTGGTACGCGAGGCCTCTCTGTCGCCGTCGTCGCAACACGGCTATCAAGCCTGCGTTCGAATCTCGGTCACGCACCCGTTTTGCCTGATGGCAGGCGTCTTCCTCAATGAAGTGGAAAAGCGGCTTCGAAGTCTTCCGCAGATAGATCAGGTCGAAGCCAGCATCGATTCGTCCACCATATGGAGGCCGGAATTGATGAGCTCTGAATATCGCGTACGGCTCGCGGCCGTGCGGCGTGAGAGGATTCCCATGGCCGCAGTGCTTGGAGAAAATACATGATAGAAGGCGCATTGGTCGTCGACGCGGTCGTGCACGGCTTCAATTTCAAACCGGAGAATTGCCGCTTTCCGTTCGTCGCGCAGGTCAATCATGCGCTCTACCATTGGATTTTCGACCAGCTCCACCCGCAGGACGATCCGCGCTACAAGCTCACACGCGAGGAATTCGAGAATCTTTTCGATCTTCAGCCGGCTCTGATGGAGAGTGTGTTGTTTCGCGAGAGCCCGGTCGACGTGGGGGTGTACCATGGTGTTCCCATGTACGGATTCTACGGCGACGGCAGTTCACCCATTAGCGTGGCCGAGCCCATTCGGGCCCGCTATCCGCATAGACTGGCCATCTACGGGGGCCTGAGCCCGTGGGAGCCCAACGCGCTGCAGAAGTTGGATACGCTGATCGACGATCGCAAAGTCATCGGCATCAAGATGTATCCGGTCGATGCGGTGGACGGCGAGCTGAAGCAGGTGCGTCTCGACGAAGATCATATGATGGCGATCCTCGATCGTGCACAAAGCAAGGGACTGAAGGTCGTCGCCATTCACAAGGCACTGCCGCTGGGCCCGGTGACAGTAGACCGCTATGGTGTGGAGGATATTGCACCGGCGGCGAAGGCCTTTCCTGGTTTGAAATTCGAGATCGTTCACGGCGGATTCGCGTTCAGAGACGAGACTGCAGACCTGCTCAGCCGATTCGCCAACGTCTGCGTCAATCTCGAAGCGGCGCCGCTGTATGCGACCAACTTTTCGGATCTCTTCGGCGAAATGCTGGCGCCGCTGCTGGCCACCGGCGCGCACGACAGGATTTTTTTTTCCAGCGGGGCGACGGGTGCACATCCCAGTCCCTGCATCCAGGCGTTTTGGAGAATGGATATGCCCCGCGGCTATCCTGCGCTGACGCCGGAAATCAAGCGTGGAATCCTGGGCGAGAATTTTGCCCGCCACCACGGGTGGGATATCGATGCCATCAAGGCGGCGTGCGCGGCCGATGTGTTCGGCCAAGCGACTGAACGGGCGGAGCCCTGGTCGGTGGTGAGGGCGCACGCGGCTAAACAGGTGCAAGCCGCTGCTTGCGCTTTCCCCCCTGATCCGTTGGCTCCGGCTCGCGCTGGTGCCGTCGCGCGGGCGTCGACTACGACAGAATGCATTTCGGTGGCCGAAAGTGGTCGCCGATAGCCGTTGAGATGTGAACTTTCTCCAAAATTTCCGGCGCGGGACTTCGTAGGATTGTGTCCAGCCTGCCGATCAAGTCGCGGGCAGTACAAAAGGGGGAAAGTTGAACAGAAGTCCATTGTCGATGAAAAGCCGCCGTGCGCCCGGATCGAAGCTTTTCCGGGCGGCCGGAATCGGCGCGCTGTTGATGTCGGGCCTCGGTGCAATGCCCGGGGTCGCCGCCGCCGACGTTCCGGCAGCCAACAACCAGCTCGATGAAGTCGTGGTCACCGCGCGTAAGCGGGAGGAAAGCCTGCAAGACGTTCCGGTGTCGGTCGATGCGATCACCGCCAATGAACTGCAGCTTCGTTCCTTCGACACGCTGAACGCCATCGGGCAGAACACCCCTAATCTGACGTTTGGACAGCAGGCGCAGTCCGGCAGCAGCGCCAATACGATCTACATCCGCGGCGTCGGTCAGAGCGATACCTTGGCGGCGTTCGATCCGGCAGTGGGAATCTACATCGACGGCGTGTATCTCGGCCGCATGACGGGCATCGATCTCGACATGATGAGCATCCAGCGGGTCGAAGTGCTCTACGGCCCCCAAGGAACATTGTTCGGCAAGAATACCAATGGCGGCGCAATCAGCATCGTCACCAACAAACCGGACGTCTCGGCGGATAAACCCGAAGGCCAGGTGCAGATCGTCGGCGGCAGTCACGACCGCGCCGATGCCGTCGCGGGAATCAATATACCGCTGTCCAAGGACGTGGCCGCGCTGCAGGTGAACTTCGCGCGCCGTTTTCAGGATGGCTACAGCAATCGGATCGACGGGCAGCAGCAAGGCAATACGGATCGCTACAACGCCCGCGCTCAACTGTTGGTCAAGCCGAGCGACCGGTTCGAGGCCCTTTGGTCGGTGGACGGGACGACCTACAATCAAGACTCCAGCGCGTACCGCCTGGTTCAAGTACGTATCGCGTCGCTGGTGCCCACGGTTTACGCCGCATTGACACCCTATCGGTACGACGACCGATGGACCACGGGCAGCCCGTACTACTATGACGCCACGGGGCCCAATGAAGACAACGGCAGGCTGTGGGGAACCTCGCTCACGCTGACCTGGAATCTCGGCGGGGCGACGTTCAAGTCCATATCGGCCTACCGGCGCAGCAGTGTCGACAACGCAATCGACCCTGACGGCTCCCCGTTGACCGTTCTCAACGAATTCGAAACCATCCGGCAGCATCAGTTCTCGCAGGAGTTCCAGCTGGCCGGGAATTCCTTCGCGGACCGGTTGAAGTGGGTGGGTGGGCTGTACTATTTCAATGAAGCTGCCACTGACGACAATAGTTTCAACGTGGCGGCGGAATTCTTTCAGGGCGCCGCTGATTTCTACCAATATCTCGACATCAAGAACATCAGCTACGCGGCATTCGGCCAGGCAACCTACTCCTTGACCGACCGGTTGAATCTGACGGTCGGCGGCCGGGTCACGTACGAGAAAAAGACGGTCGGGCGCATGGAGAATGGTCAGGTGCCCATTGCTCCGGGCGGCGACTGGACCAGCTTTCTGCCGCGCGTCGGCGTCGATTACCACTTCACTCCGCATGTGATGGGCTATACGTCCGTTGCCGAAGGCGAGAAAAGCGGCGGATTCAACGGCCGGGCATCGTCCGTGGCCGAATTCAACCGCTTCGATCCGGAGAAGGTGTGGACCTATGAGCTGGGTCTGCGCTCGGATTGGCTGGATGAGCGTCTGAGAGCCAATGTCACGGGGTACTACAGTAAATATTCCGACATGCAGGTCACCTTGAACAAGTCGGTCACCGATCCTGCGACGGGTCAGCCCGTGCCGTACACCGTCGTCGGCAACATACCGTCGGCCAACATTCGAGGCGGGGAGGCGGAAGTGACGGTCATTCCCGTTCAGGGACTCAAGCTGATTGCAGGCCTGGGAGTGGCGGATGGGCGCTACACCGAGCTATTGGCCGGGGCCCCCATGTCGTTGAATGATGACTTCATCAACACACCCAAGTTTACCTACAACGCGGCAGCCGAATACACCACGTTGCTCGCCGATTTCGATTTGACCGGACGAATGGACTACATCCATAAGAGCACCATTCAGTATGACTACGGCAATTCGCCCCTGGTTTCGCAGTCGCCGTTTGGCCTGCTCAATGCCCGGATCACGGTGGGGAACCAGCACTACGGCCTGTCGGTCTCCGTATTCGCGACCAACTTGACCAATACGGTCTATGCCGTGGGCGGCCATGACGACGGACCGGACGGCTCGCTCGGCTTCGTTCTGCAGCAAATGGCGCCGCCGCGCGAATGGGGCGTCAGCGCCACGTATAAATTCTGAAGGCAGGCGTCTATGCGCGGCGACATGTTCCTGTTCGACAATGTGGTTCACGCCTTCGATCTTACTTCGGAGAACGTGGCGGGATCGCGGGTCAACTCCGGGCACGACCATGCGGACCTCGTCGAACGCCTGGCCGGGTCGTACGCGAGCCGGTTGAACGCGAAGAATCCCGTCATCAAGGGCACGGCGATAACGCCCGAACGCGCCTACGAGTACCTGTTCGAGAATTCCGAGATCGATATGGCGGTGGCCCAGACCGTGCCGCTGTTTGCCTATTTCAAGGATGGTTTTTCGCCGGCCGCGCGCAATTATGATCTGGCGCGCGCGTATCCCCAGCGATTCGTGTTTTGCGGGGGCGTAGATCCCTTGTGGCAGGGTGTGGACGCCGCCATCGATGAGTTGGAACGGCAGCATGCTGAGTGGGGCGCGAGCAGCTATAAGTTCTATCAAACTCAATACGACCGTACCTGGCGGGCGGATGACGAGAAGTTCGCCTATCCTCTGTACGAGCGCTGTTTGAAATTGGGTGTGAAGAACGTCCAATTCCACAAGGGCATTCCCTTTGCGTTCGAGAACATCGAAGATCTGCGGCCCAATGACTTGCAGAAGGCCGCGCGCGATTTTCCGGACATGACCTTCGTCATCCACCACTTGGGCATGCCCTACGTGGATGAGACCATGAATATCGCCGGCCGGTTCTCCAATATCTGGGTGGCCCTATCCGGGTGGGTCAATGCCTATCCCTTGATGCCCTACGAGTGCTTGCATGCTCTCGGCAAGGCCCTGATGCTGGTCGGCGCCGATCGATTGCTCTGGGGCACCGAATCGTTCCTGTCGGCGGCGGTACAGCCTTGGGTGGAACTCTTTGCCACGGTGCAAATTCCCGAGGAATTGCAGGATAAGTGCGGCTATCCACCGATTACGGCCGAGGACCGCCGAAAGATGTTTGGATTGAATCAGGCGCGCCTGCTGGGGATCGACGTGCCAAGGAAAGTTGCGCAACTGTATGGCGGCGCGGCCGCTGCGGAATGATGGATTTGCAGACACAGGTCATCACCAGGGATGAAGCGGAGGCGATACTCGATCGGCACGTTAGACCCGCCATACGCGGCCACGCCGGGGACATCCGCCTCGTCGATATCGGTGGCCAAGGGGAGATCACTGTGGAGTTTTCCGGGGCCTGCGAGGCATGTCCGCTGCGCCCGGTCACTTTTGCCACCGCCGTTCAACCCGCATTCAGAGGAATCGCCGGTGTGGCCGGAGTGCGCTGCGAGTCGGTGCGGGTGTCGCCGCATGCCATGCGGCGGATGGCCGATATGATGCAGCCCCTTTCTCAATGAAAGCGCCGCGCCTGGCGCGATTCCTCTCGCGCGGGACAGCCTACCTGCTGGCGATGCAAATGCTGTCGCCCGGTGCGTTTGCCGCAAGCGCGTGGGGCGAGTCCGCCGGCCAGTTGATTCCGGGCGACGACTGGCGCGGGTATAACAAGACGCTTGACGGCCAGCGCTTTTCGCCGCTGGACCAGATCAATGTCGACAACGCGGGTTCGCTCAAGGAGCTGTGCCGGGTCGAGATTGCTCATCGCGGATCCTTCCAGGCGGGGCCGCTGGTGGTCGACGGCACCATGTACGTGACCGCCGAAGAACAGACGGTCGCCGTGGACCCAGTTACTTGCGCGATCCGCTGGCGGCACGTCTATCACCACGAGCAATCCGGCATCTCACCCATGAACCGCGGCGTCGCTTATGCAAACGGGCGCCTGTTTCGAGGAACCGAAGACGCGCGGGTCATCGCCCTCGATGCGAAGACCGGTGCCGAGATCTGGGCCAGTGTGGCTGGCGATGCTCGTCTTGCCGAGTTCATCGCAAGCGCGCCCGTGGTGTGGAATGGGCTGGTCATCGTTGGCACCGGCGGAAGCGAGTGGGGCATCAAAGGCAGAATTCTAGCGTTAGACGCACAGACCGGGCGTGAGATCTGGCGATTCAATACCATTCCCACCGGTCATGAGCGCGGGGCCAACACGTGGAAGGACGGCCGGTGGGCCGAGCATGGCGGCGGAGGCACATGGTCGTCCTTCGCCATAGATCCGGTCACCGCAGAATTATTCGCCCCCGTGGCCAATCCGGTGCCAGACTTCGCGCCACAGGATCGCCCTGGAAGCAATCTTTTCACCGACTCGGTCGTGGTGCTCGACGCACGCACGGGGGCGCTGCACTGGTGGTACCAGCTGACGCCTCACGATGGCATGGACTGGGACCTCGCCGCCGCTCCCCTGTTGTTTCGAGACCGAAACGATCACGACATGCTGGTGGCCGCCGGAAAGGATGGCTATCTGCATGTGGTGGACCGCGCGACGCGTGCCCTGAAATTCAAGGCGGCAACGACCACGGTGGATGAGAAGCCCGCAACCGTCACGCAGGCCGGAGTAAAGGTATGTCCGGGAGCGGCGGGCGGGACGCTGTGGAACGGGCCGGCTTACGATCCTTCATTGCGGAGTCTCTTTGTTGGGGCCATAGACATGTGCGCCATCGTGACCAGCACCGGCGGCCAGACTTACGGCACCAGAAAAATGCTCTATGGGGGCACATGGCGCCCCACGTCGGAACCCGCCACCGGATGGATTACTGCGGTGGATGCGGATACCGGGACCGTCCGCTGGAAATATCACACCGAGGCGCCCGTGCTCGGCGCGCTCACCCCGACAGCGGGAGGCATATTGATGGCCGGCGACAACGCCGGGAATTTTCTGGTATTCGACAGTGCATCCGGAAAATTACTCAAGAAAATCGCGACTCAAGGTTCGCTGTCGGGGGGTGTGGTCACCTACCTCATCAAGGGCCGGCAATATGTGGCGATCGATTCGGGGAACATATCGCGAACCGGCTTCGGTGCGATCGGACGCCCAAGCGTGGTCATCCTGCAGGCCGATCCGCCGCCGGTGACCTCGTCGAACTCAGTCAATCCGCAGCACGGCTTGGAGGTGTACCAGCATGGCTGTCTGGGCTGTCACGCCACCGACGGCGAGGGGATCCGCGGCTTCAGCCTCAAAAACATCAAGCAGCGGATGAATGCGGATCAACTGATCTCACGCATCCGAAACCCCACACCGCCCATGCCCAGGGTTTTTCCGGAGCCGTTGGACCATGACGACCTTCGCGACATGAGGGACCTTGCGGCCTATCTCGAGCAATGAGGGCTGCCCCCGCAGCGGCTGCCATGGACCCACCGGCCCTCTGCAGTGATCCCACAATCGGGGTCGTTCTGCCTCATTGGTGATGAAGTGCGTGTGCTTGCGCTCGGAGGTAGCTGCGGACGTCTTCGATCTGCGCATTCGTGAGATTGTCGAAGCTCGGCATCCCGACGCTGAGAAGAGCGCCCGCTTGGACGATGCTCTGGAACGCGGCTCGAGAGGTGATGGCAGGAGATTCGCGCAGGTCGGGAGCCGAGCCGCCGCCGATCGCCGCTGCGCCGTGGCAGAAAAAACAATTCTTGCCGTAGTCGATGCCGCCCTTTTCTTCGCCCTCAGGATTGAGTGTGAAGGTCGGATCGTCGACAGGAACCACATTGTGGCGTGGGGGCGCCGCCGCCAGCTGAGCGCCGCCATCGAGGACGAAGGTGAGCAGCCGGCGCGGCTGCGTACGGGCATCCCATCCGAACTGCGACGATAGCGAGCCAAAAGCCGCGCCGGCCCCGGAGTATCCCGCCAACACGGATACGTACTGCCGGCCTCCGGCTTTGTAAGTGATGGGCGCGCCGACGATGCCGGTCTGGGCGTCGAAGGACCATACAGCTTTCCCGGTGTCAGCCTCATAGGCCGCAAACTTGCCATCGGCTCCGCCCTCGAACACCAGATTGCCCGCGGTGGTGGCCGTTCCCCCATTCCATACGCCCTTGAACGGGACACGCCACGCGGCTTTCTGGTGAATCGGGTCCCAGGCCAGCAACAAGCTCGTGCCCGCATCTTTGGGCACGTCGCCCGCAAGCCCGAAGTTGATTCCAATATTGGGGACCATGCCGGGCTCGGGTTGCCAGTGAGCCAGGTCGATGCCCTTGTCGTTGTAATAGCCGGGCATCTCGATGGCGGGAATGTAGACCAGCCCAGTCTTGGGATTGAAAGACATGGGCTGCCAATTATGGCCGCCCGCGCCTCCCGGCCAGATCGTGGTCTCGCCGGATTCATAGCGTGCGTTGGCGGTTTCGACCGGCCGCCCGGTTTTCAGATCGATTTTGTCCGCCCAAGTAACTTTGACGAATTTTTCGGCTGAAATGAGTTTGCCCGTGTCGCGGTCGATCACATAAAAGAATCCGTTTTTGGGCGCTTGCATGAGCACCCGGCGCGGTTTGCCGTCGATGTCCAATGTGGCGAGTTCGATGTCCATCACAGCGTTGTAGTCCCAGCTCTCGCCGGGGTTCACCTGATAGTGCCAAACGTACTCTCCCGTGTCGGCATCGAGCGCGACGATCGAGCACAGATAGAGGTTGTCGCCTCCGCCGGGACTGCGAATTTTTCGGTTCCACGGTGCTCCGTTGCCCGTGCCAACGTAGATCCGGTTCAGCTCCGGGTCATAGGTCATGGAATTCCACGCCGTGCCGCCCCCGCCGAATTTCCACCACTGGCCGGTCCAAGTCGCGGCAGCGACTTTCATCGCCGCATTCTCAAATCCGTTCCTGGGATTTCCGGGCACGACATAAAATCGCCAAGCCTGCTTGCCGGTATGAATGTCGTACGCAGTGACGTATCCTCGTACGGCGCCGACATCCGCGCCTGCGTGGCCGATCATGACTTTGTCCTTGAAGGTCAGGGGCGGTCCGGTGATGTATCGGTGGTCGCCCTCGGCAATGGTCATGACGCTCCAGACGGGCTTGCCGGTTCGTGCATGGACAGCGATCAATCGACCGTCCTGGGTGCCGACCACCACTTTATTGTCGGAAAACGCAATGCCGCGAATGCCCCAGCCCTTGCGGAGCTTCTCGCCGGCAACGGAGGCAACCTTGGGATCATAAGTCCACAGCAGCTTTCCGCTGACTGCGTCCACCGCCCGCACGACGCTGTAGCCCACCGCAAAGTACAGAATTCCATGCACTTCGAGGGGCGTCGAAACCGCCAAAACCACCCCGGGAATATCGAAGCTCCATGCCAGACCCAGCCGCGAGACATTACCGGTATTGATATCCGAAAGGGGGCTGTAGTGTTGCGATGAGGCCGTTCGCCCAAAGCCCGGCCAGTCGTCGGCACTCTCGACAGGATTTGCGGGCACACGGGTGGCCAGACTTTGCAGGACGAGCCACGCTCCGGCAAGGATGAATCTGTTACTGCGGGACAATGTCATTTCCAGGTGCGGATGTACGTGGCGATGTTGTCGACGTCTTTTTCGCTCAGCACACTGGGATACATCGTCGGCATCCTGGCGCTGGCGGGAGTTTTGATCAGCACAATGGTTTGGTCATAGCTCATGCGTGTGGCGATGCCTTGCAGCTTCGGCCCAGCGCCTCCTTCTCCGGCAGGCCCATGACAGGAGGAACACATCCGCGAGTAGCTTTGCTCGCCGAGGCCGGCATCGCCGCTGCGCGACGCGCTTGCCGGGTTGCGAACATCGGCAGGCAGGCTGTAAATCACCAGGGTGGGAATTCCGACTTCGCCGAAGGTTGCGCGCGACACGTTTCCTGTGGCGACGGCTACATATTGTTTGTCGGCCACCGTGTAGGTGACTATGCCGCCCGCCAGGGCACCGCCCGTCGGTATCCGTTTGAGTATTTCGCCGTTTGAACTGCGGATCGCATAGAAATTTCCGCTGAGATCGCCGGCGAAAACCAGCCCGCCGGCCGTCGGCGTAATCGCCGCCACCACGCCGCTCGGCGCTTTGTACTGCCACCGGATTTTTCCGGTGTTCGCGTCGAGCGAGGTGATGGTGCCGGCGGGATCTCCCAGCATGCTTGCTTTGCCGCGGGTAAACAGCGTTCCCGGTGTGTACTCTTGCGGCGCCGATTTTAATTCGCTGCACCAGTCATCGGCGCCTACGATCAGCGCATCATTGCTGCGGTCCAATGCGGGACTATTCCATTCGATTCCGCCCAGCACGCCCGGACAAATCTCAATGCCGGCAGCGGTGGGGGCCGTCAAGAAGTTCTTTATTTTAACGACCGGTGTCTTGTAAATCAGATCGTGTGTTTTTCGGTCGATGACATAGACATGACCGTCTTTCGATCCCAGCGCGACCACCTTGCGGCCGTCCTTCAGGCTGTACAGCATGGGCGGCGAGGTGACGCCGTAATCGTGGTCATCGCTCTGCCGCACCTGGAAGTACCACTTCAATTTGCCGCTCAAAGCGTAGAGTACGACCAGTGATCCAGAGTAGAGGTTCGCGCCCTGCCGGGAGGTACGGTCGAAGGAAGGCGCAGGATTGGCGACGGGTATGAATATTTCTCCGGTTTCGGGGTCCAGTGCGTACGAGGTCCAAGTACCGCCTCCGCCGCGCTCATATGAACGGCCGGCCCAGGTTTCGCTTCCCGATTCTCCCGCCTGCGGGATGAGATTAAATTGCCAAACGGGTTTGCCCGTGTCGGCGCTGAACGCGAACATTCTGCCCTTGATGCCGAAGTCGCCGCCCGAGAGTCCCGCAAACACCAGGCCGTTCCAGGCAACGGGGGCCGAATCGACCAGCTCGCCGACCGCCCCGTCGCCGACCACAGTCTTCCAGAGTTCCTTGCCCGAGGCCGCGTCGTAGGCGACCAATCGGGCATCGGCCGTGCCGCGAAACAGCCTGCCTTTCCAGTAGGCCAAGCCGCGATTCGCCGTCCAGGGTTCGGCGCCCTCGCGGATGAAAAGTGATTTCCACAAAATGTCGCAGTTGGCCGGATTCATGGCGATGGTGGAGTGCGGCGTGGTGAGAAACAAGGTGTTCTCTGCGAGAATGGGTCCCGCTTGGAACGGGCCTAGTTCACCTACATGAATGCGGCACACTTCGCGCAGATCCGCCACCGTATTTACGTTGATCTGGTCCAGGGCGGAGAAGCGTTGACCCTCATAGGAGCCGTTGTACGTCCGCCATTCGGAGGCGGGGGGCAGAGGAGTGGGTTTGTCCGGGTGCGGATCCATTTCGGTGGCGCCGGCGGCGAGCCCCAGAATCCCCGTGGATGACAGAATGAGCGCAGCACCCGGCCGGAACAAAGAGCTCGTCATTTATACGTCCTTTTAGTAGGTATATGGCGACGCATCCCCTGAACATCTGCGTCCTGCGGCCGGCCAACCCCATGGATGGCAGTCATGGAGAATGATAGGGAAGGTTGACCCCGGAAATTTTGGAGAAAGTTCATAATCGGCGCGCCTAATGCCGCCGTTCCAATTACAGCGCGTCGTCCAGCAAGAACTCTTCCGACGTCACGCCCCTCTATGGGCGGCTTTATATGCCTTGCGCAGCAAGGAAGCGGGCGGTGGACACTCCTTCCCGCAATAGCTTTGCGTCTCGATACTCGGGCGAGGCATAGAATTCCTTGACGTGCTCCAAGGTTGGAAACTCCACGATAACCAGACGGCCGGAAAACGGTTCGCCCTCGAGAGTGGCTGTTTCGCCCCCGCGAACCAGCAGGCGCCCGCCGTATTTCGCAATGATCGCAGGGGTGCGGGCCGCATACGCTCGGTAGGCCTCGGGGTCTCGAATATCGACCAATGCGATTAGGTAAGCTGACATTACAATGGTCTCCTTTTGAGTATATGTGTGCTGGGATCGGATGTGCTCGTAGCCGGAAGAGGCAACGGCCCGCTGCCTCTACCGTCGACCACCCCGGCGAGCTTGACAACGAAAACGAATCTCATTGAGACTCCAAAACGCCCCAGGCGACCATCCGGTAAATCAAGTGTTCAGCACCCCGACCCCCGCAAAAACCATCGCTACATGGGTCATTGCAACAGCTGCGATCGCAGGAGTACTCCTGTGCGCGGCGGTGGGAGCCGCACCGCGAGATGGCGATCCCTCCGTGGACCTGGGATCGCGATCGTTGCGGGTTGCCGCTGCGCCTCCCGCGAGATCGGCCAATGCCCAGCCCACCGCTGCATCCAACACCATGGCGGTGGTGGAGGCAATGTTCAACGGTACCAGCCCATTCAAGGAATCGGCACGGCAGGTAGCCGTAAGTGTCGGTCTCGCGAACGCCAGCAATCGGATTCTGGGGCCCTATTCTGATATCGCAGCCCATGTCGCCGACGCAGTGTACGAGGCGGTGATGCCGGGCTCACGATCCGGGACTCTCTACTGGCCGTTGCTTGTGCTGACTCTTGTCATTGCGGTCGCTTTGTTTGTCATCCGTACCGGACGAGGGGCCCGGGATGCCGAAGGTCATGAGCGCGCGAGGGGGCTTGGCGAGTACTTACTACCGCGGGAAATCTATACCCATCGGTCGGCGCGGGTCGATATCGGGCTGTACCTTTTGGACCGGGCGCTGATGCCACTGTGGATCGCACTCGGGGTCGGGTTGATCGCTCCTCTCGTCGAGCGATGCACGATACTCGTGTCGCAGGACGTATTCGGCCCAAGTCCTGCCTTTACGGTGGCGCTTGGCTGGAATCTGCTCTATGGACTCGTGACGCTCTTGGTCGCCGACATGATTTTTTATTTCACGCACCTCTTCGGCCATCGCACGCGAATTGGGTGGGCCTTCCACAAAGTACACCAATCTGCCGCAGTTCTTACCCCGCTAACACGCTACCGAGAGCACTTTGTCGAGGGCATTCTGTACGCTGCCGGCGCCGCGGCCGGGCTGGGTTTTTGTGGCGGGGCGTTCGCGTATATGGTTCGCGGACCAATTACCGAAATCACCGTGATGAACCTCGGCATATTCGCCTTCCTGTTTGCGCTCAATGGGAACTTCCGCCACTACCACGTCTCGTGCCGCTACCCGCGTTGGCTCGAACGCTGGTTGCAGAGCCCGGGCATGCACCACGTGCATCACAGCTACCTGCCGCACCACCGCAACAAGAACCTGGGCCTCGTGACCAGCATGTGGGACCGGTTGGTAGGCACGCTGTACATCGGCGAGCCGTACGAGCAGACCCCGTGGGGGCTCGGGCCCGATGAGCAGGCGCACTACACGACCTTTCTCCAGAATGTCTTTGGTCCCTTTCGCGAAGTCTATGCGCTTCTCGCGCGCCGAGAGACATTGAGTTCCAATACCTGAAGCGGGGCGCTGCCGGGTCATCGGCGAGCCCGTCGGGCGATACCACGGGCGGGGGCGGTACGTGGTCGGCGCCGCCGCCCCTACGAAACGGCTGAGTCCTCCGGCAAGATCAGCTGTGCGGGAATCCGGCGGTCCGAGCGGCGCGCAACCGCGAAGTAAATGAGGCCGGGCACGCTGAGGCCGAGGATCCAGGAGATGTCGGCGCCGCCCAGCGCCGCGACGCACGGACCGGTGTAGAGGCTGGTCGATACGAAGGGAATCTGCACGAGGATACCGATCAGGTAAACCACGATCCCCTTCATGTTCCAACGGCCATAGCGCCCGTTCGGATCGGTGAGCGCCGGTACGTCATAACGCGATCGCGTGAAGCAGTAGTAGTCGACCAGATTGATCGCACTCCAGGGGGTGAATACCGCGAGCAGCAAGAGAATGAAGGCCTCGAAGCTCTTCAGGAAA
>Ga0134126_10001020_pt1 | contig 35483 bp, 30 predicted proteins | sample KB31752_FD_96881 | JGI IMG/M metagenome (GOLD analysis project Ga0134126, IMG submission 96881) | Terrestrial soil microbial communities with excess Nitrogen fertilizer from Kellogg Biological Station, Michigan, USA - KB3-175-2 | ecosystem: Environmental > Terrestrial > Soil > Unclassified ...
ACCATTCTTCATCGGTCACATCACTCGGATAATTCTTTCGCTTGTTTGCCATCCCCAGCTTATTGCCGGGATGTATTTACCATGTACAGACTTTTTTTACGAAAAGTTAAGTACAGGCTCTAACGGAGCGCGGAATTCATTCCGCGAAGTTCGGTGAGCATTCGAATCAACGAAGATTTGAATCATTTAAGAATTATCCACGTCAATTGTGTTGTTAAAGCGACCATGGAAACAGCTACGGAGCCTATTGAGTAGGCGCGCATCACCATATGCGAATCAAACAGTTTCGGACGAAATAACAGTAATCCGAAAATAAATGGCGCTGGAACCACGAGAATCGCAAGGATGGAAAAAAAAGACGGCCAAATCGCGCCCAGCACAATTAACGTCGCCGTCGCGATCAATCCTAAAGCGGAAAAGGCGCGCGTCTTGATCAGTTTCGTAGAGTTTGAGTGCATTCTCTTTATTCAACCATGATCTTGTAAAACCCAGCTAGGGCTTGGGGCGCGCGCGCGCGTCAATTCATTGCCCATGCTGGACTACCTCGCGGGCGTCGCATTCACTTCAATTTCTTTTTTGTCCCCAATCACCGCCGTGCCCGCAATCCGCGAATTCGACAGCAATGCCTGCACCGGACCCTGCTGCGGAATGTTTTGACCGGCGCCACCTCCGCCTCCAAAACTGTCGATTTGAGAAACTGGCGCATTCGTCAAAGGAATGAGGTTGCCGGAAAAAACCACCGGCTGCTTTAAATTGCGATTCGTTCCCGCCACACGGAAAAAATAACTCTGCGCCGCCTGTATTTGCTGCACGTTCCTGGCCACCTGGTTTGCGAATGCCTTGTTCCTGGGAGATAAATTCGCGTTTGCAGCGTTCGCATTCTGCGCCTGGTCCTCCCGCGCCCATTGCACCGCCCCCGTGTAAACCGACCCGTCCGAGTCCACCACGCGCATCTGATCACCCTGCTGCTCCACGCGGAACGACGTCAGCACCCGCGTCGATGCACGCCTGGCGGCGTCTCGGACCGCCGGCAATCCCTTCGGCACATCCATCCGATGAAAGGCCTGCGCCGCGAACGGCGGCGTTGAAGCCGCAATAGCGCCCGCGCCGGCTGGTTTCAGCGCATCTTGTTGAGCCGCCACGCCCGGATTGTTCTCGTCGTAATCCTTGGCGGCGGTGACCGCCGGAGAAGGAGTCGCGACCGGCGGAGCAATTGTCGGCGCCGCGATGGGCGAGGCTGTTCGAGTTGACGGCGCGGCCATCTTGTCTCGCGAACCGAGCGACGAGACCTTCATTGCCTTCCCTTCATGCCTGCCCGGCACGAGCAAAAACGCAGCCACCGCAACAATCGCAACCGCCATCAACACCAAGGCAAATCGTGGCCGCAACGCTGCCAGGAAATTCGCAAAAAAACCGCCCGCGCCCTGGCCCGGCGCGGGCCGGGAAATTTCGCCGTGCAATTGCTGCCGCGCGTCCGGCCGCAATTTCATCGGCTCGCCCGCCTGTTCGCGCCGCTTTTTCGCGAAGGCTCGCAGCCATTTTTCAATTCGACGTTCCGGTTCCATGTGTCGGCCTATTTATTAGACGGGAAAACGTCCGGTTTTTCCCGAGAAAAGACGTGTCGCGCCAGCCCTTCCAGCCGGTCGAGGCATTTGCTCAGGCGCGAACTGACCGTCTTGGGATTCAAATTCAGCGTGCGGCTCAATTCCTCATAGCTCAAATCGCCGAAATAACGCAGTTCAATAATTTCGCGGCACGGCTCACCCACCGCGTCGAGCGCCTCCCGCACGAGCGCCATTTTTTCCTGCGTCATGATGACTTCATCCGGCCCGGCCAGCTCCGCCGGAGGATCGAGCGTCAAACCGCTCTCCGGGTCTTCCGCTTGGAGCGAAATCGGCGCGCGCCCGCTGCCGCGTTTGGCGGCATTCCGGCGTTCGCGAAAATCCCGCGCCTTGTTCGCGGCGATGCGAAACAGCCACGTCTGGAACTGACTCTCGCCATGAAAAGAATCAATGTTCCGAATGACCGAAAGAAACACTTCCTGGCAAATTTCCTCGGCATCCTCGCGCGTGAAATCCGAAGCCAGTTGAAAAATGAAGCGCCCCGCGGCCGCATAGTGTAAATCGAACAACTCGTCCCAGGCGTCAGCCTCGCCGCGCCGGCATCGTTGGAGCAATTCGGGTTCGGAGCCCATTCAATTGCGATTGTAAACGACCGCGAAACGTTTGAACAGCACTTAGGACGCTGCATTGCCTCGAAGTTATTCTCGCTTGCGGTGGTAGGGCGCGTCACTCCGTAGCACAGCCACCCCGGCCGCGAGTTCCGGCGGCATCGCGGGAAATCCATCTCTATTCCTCCTCCGCCTCGATCTTGCCACTGCCCACATCACTGCAAACTCCACGCTTTGCCGCCGCGATAAATTCAATCAACGCCCGCGCTGGCCCGCCAGGATACTTGCTTTGCGCCTCCGCCACTCCCATCCGCAGGTTCTTCCCGCCGCGAAACATCTCGCGATACGCCGCCTTCAATTCCAGCCGTTCCTGCGACGTAAAACCGGCGCGCCGCAACCCGACCACGTTCAACCCGCAGATTTCATTCTGATGCAACGCCACGGTAAACGGCGGCAAATCTTTGCTGATGGCCGAACCGCCTTGCATCATGGCGAGCGTGCCGACGCGCGTGAACTGGTGCACGAGGCAATTGCCCGAAATAAACGCCCGATCCTGCACCACCGCATGCCCCGCCAGCAACGCGCCGCCGCCCATGATGACGTGATTGCCCAGCACGCAATTATGCGCCACGTGCGTGTGCTGCATCAGGAAATTGTTCGAGCCAATCACCGTTTCGCCGTCCGGCCTGGTCGCGCGATGCGCCGTGAAATGTTCGCGAAAAACATTTTGGTCGCCGATGCGCAACCGCGTCGGCGCGCCGTCATATTTTAAATCCTGCGGCGCGTCGCCAATCACGCATCCGGCATGAAAATCGTTCCGCGCCCCAATCGTCGTGACTCCCGTGATATACACATGCGGCCCGATAGTGCAGCCCGGCCCGATTTCCACGCTTTCATCAATGACGGCATACGGCCCCACGCGCACCGTGGAATCCAGTTTCGCTTTCGGATGAATAACGGCTGTCGGATGAATCACGGCGTAGAAGTTGGGCCAATCGGCTGGATTTCCAAGCCAAAAACTTGGTCAGGCCGTCCTGACCTCTTCTATTAGCCGTTTGATATGCGCGATTTGGCGAGTCACATCCGCCTTCTGACGTTTGAAATCTCCGCGAGCAACCTTGAGCGCGAATTTTTCCTCATCGATTTCACCGCGCGTGCGAATGCCGCTGCGACGAAGAATGGGCACCGGCGGACACCATCCCTGAACCGCGTGCTGAAATAAGAATCCCGTGACGATGAGCGGAATCACCAGCCATTTTTTACTCACGGTCAGGCCGAGCACAGTTCCCGTAAATGCCAACGCCGAGGCATTGGTTTCGAGCCATCGCTCAATGTCCCATTCCGATTCCAGCTCTTGTATGCGCTTCGAAATGGCGCTCGACGACTGGCCGGAGTAGCGGCGGATATTCTCCTCAATTTGCCGGTCAATCCTTGCCAGCGCCTCCGACGACGTGTGCCGTCGCACCCGGTCTGTTTCTTTGCTGGAACCCATCCGTTCGACGCGTGAAATATTCATTCCGGAAAATATGCCTGATAATGACACCGTAAATGGGGTTCCTGCCCACGATGCGTTCGATTGCCAACGTCTGGCGGGATTGATTGGGTTGGTCAGGCGTAAAAATGTCCCAACTCCCTTAACGACGCATAATCCTTCGCCCGATCTTTCGTCGCCGTCCCGATGACGATATGGTCCACGACCTCGATTTTCAAAAGTTGCCCGGCGCGAATCAAATCCCGCGTCACTTTCACGTCCGCATCGCTCGGCATCGGGTCGCCGCTCGGATGATTGTGCACCAGGATGATCGCGGACGCGTTCGCCGCGATGGCCGATTTGAAGACATCTCGCGGATGCACCAAAATCGTGTCCAGCAAACCGTGGGAAATGACATCCGCGCGAATCAGCCGCTTGCGCGTGTTGAGCAGCAGCACCTGAAATTCCTCGACTGATTTCACGCGATTCGTCTCGCGCAGAAAACTGACCACGGTTTCCGGGGTATCCAGAATCGGCGATTCATCAAGCCGTTCCTTTTCCATTCGTCGCGCCAGCGCAAACGCCGCCACCAACGTCGCCGCCTTGTCCGGCCCCACGCCCGCCTCGCGCTTCAAGTCATCCACGGTCGCCCTCGCGAGCGCGTGCAATGAGCCGTATTTCACGAGCAATCGCCGGCCGATTTCCACCACGTTCGCGCCCTTCAAACCCGTTCTCAACAGGATGGCAATCAATTCCGCGGGGGTAAGCGCCTCCGGGCCGCACGCCACCAATCGTTCGCGCGGACGTTCACTAACCGGCTGATCCTTGAGCCTGAGTCCCTCGGCCATGCGGGATTTTTAAACGGGAAGCCGAAGCGGCGCGAGAAAATTCGATTCGGAATCGGCCTCGCTCTTCGTTCTTGTTGTTGAAATCATCCACTTGAGGACGAGCACGACGAAAACCTGACAAAATCGCTGGTGACACGGAGCGTGGAGCATCGCTCCGCGGGGTGGATGGTTCGGGCCAACTCGCGGAGCGATGCTTCGCGCTCCGGTTTGCACAACTACGCCGTCTGCAATTCCCGCACCAGAAATGGCTCAAATTCCCGATGAAAATGTGGCGGAATGCGCGCCTTGAACCGCGCCGTCTTGCCGTTGTAACGCCGCTCCACCACCTGCGCCACTTCGTGCAACCGCGCGATGACTCCCGATTTTTCGTGCGGCACCGCCAGTTCCACAAATTCGCGCAACGGCCGAATCTGGCTGCCCAATTCCGCGAGCAGCATCGGAACCCCGTCGCCGCTCTCCGCCGAAATCGCGACGCCATGCGGATATTTTTCCAAAAAACGATTCAACACCTCGCGGCTGCCGTTCAGCAAATCCACCTTGTTGAACACCATCAAGGTTGGCTTGCCCTCCGCGCCAATTTCCTTCAGCACCGCGTCCACCGAATCCACCTGCTCCTTCGTCTGCGGGTGACTCACGTCCACCACGTGCACCAGCAAATCCGCCTGCACTACTTCCTCGAGCGTCGCCTTGAAGGCCTCGACCAGACCGTGCGGCAATTTCCGGATGAAACCCACCGTGTCCGTCAGCAACACGTTCTGGTTCGACGGCAAACGCAGCCGGCGCGTGGTCGGATCCAGCGTGGCGAATAATTTGTTTTCCGCCAGCACATCCGCGCCCGTCAGTTTGTTCAACAACGTGGATTTCCCCGCGTTGGTATAACCAACGATGCTCGCGAGCGGCCATTGATTGCGCTGGCGCGCGTTGCGCTGGGTGGAACGCTGGCGGCGCACGACCTCGAGTTCATCGCGGATTTTCGCGATGCGATCCTGCACGCGGCGGCGGTCGGTTTCGAGCTGCGTTTCGCCTTCACCACCGCGCATGCCGATGCCGCCCTTTTGCCGCGACAAGTGGCCCCAGAACCTCGTCAGTCGCGGCAGCAAATGCTGGAGCTGCGCCAGTTCAATCTGCAATTTCCCCTCCCGCGTTCGCGCGCGTTGCGCGAAAATATCCAGAATCAGCGAAGTCCGGTCGAGCACTTTGCCATTGAAAATTTTTTCCAGGTTGCGGCTTTGCGCCGGGGAAAGTTCGTCGTCGAAAATGATGGTGTCCACGTCCAGCCGCTTGCATTGCGCGGCAAATTCGTCCGCCTTGCCTTTGCCAATGAATGTCGCGGGATTGGGGGCCTCCAGTTTTTGCACCCCTTCGCCGACGACTTCGCCGCCGGCGGTGGTGGCCAATTCGGCAAGTTCCTCCAGAGAATCGCTGGCCTCCCAATCCTTGCGGCTCTTCAATTCGATGCCAACGAGAAAAACCCTCTCGGTCCGTGTGTTCCTGGTCTCGATTAATGCTTTCAATTCTTACGTGATAACGGTGACTTCTGCTCCGACACAATTTACCACGTTTTTCAATTCAGCAAAGCCTTTTGCGAGGCGGGCGACCGCTCGCCCGAACGCAGCGCGGAGCCAGCGCGTACGATGATATCGGATAGCCTCGGGTGCGTTTCGAGCATGGCTCGGCTCTTCCAAGTGCTTTTTACTCAACGCCACAATCCAGAATATCTCTATGCGAGAATTACAGACCGGAAGGCGGCTCCGCCGCGTTCCGATGTTTCGTTGGTCCGTGCTCTGCGCATTGACAGTGGGCTTGAGCAGCGTCGCGCCAGGCCAGACAACAGTCCCTGAGCAAACCGGGCCGGTGCAGTCCCCGCAGGTCCGCACCAACCAAAATCAGGCTAGCACTCCGCGTCGCCGCCGCCAGCGCCGCTCCAGCGGGCCGCCCACGCTCGGCCTGGACCAGGGCGTCACGAATTTCGACACGCCGGATTTCACCTTGAAGCTCGTCAACGCCTCGCAAACCGTGGCGGCGCTCGAACCCAAGGGCGGTGATGGCTTTGATTTCACTGCCGCTGACCAGATTGAAACCCGCCAGGGCGATCATTTTTATCAGCTCGGCGATCTGACGTTCCGCGTCCGCACGAACAAGAGCGATGATTGGCAGAGTTATTCCACTGCCGACGCTCGCAAACCGGTTGAGGCGCTTCCCGCATCCGGAAACACACTCGCGGCCGCTGATTTGGCGCCGACCTTGCCCGCCGATTGCCCGCTGCAAATCACGCGCAGTTGGGTTCTCGAGGATGGCAAGCTCGTGTTGAAATTCGACGTGAAAAACAAGTCTTCGGCCCCGGTCGAAATCGGCGGCCTCGGAATTCCGCTCATTTTCAACAATCTGATTACCGATTTCACTCGCAACCGTCCGCGCACGCTGGACCAGGCGCATCGGATTTGTTCCTTTACCGACCCGGCGATTTGCATGGACGCAGGCTACGTGCAGGTCACGCGGCTGAATGGCCACGGCCCGGCGTTGGTGGTGGTGGAAGATGGCCGCACGCCGCTTGAGGCCTACAATCCTCTGCATGACGACTACACGCCGCGCTCTCAGACCTTCGAAGGTTTTTATGAATGGACCGTCCACAGCCTTGCGTTCGCCGAGAACGAATGGAAAAACGCGGAGCCGTGGAATGAACCCACCTCCGAGACGCTTGCGCCGGGCGCGACCAGGACCTTTGGGTTGAAGTTTCTCGTCTCCCCTGAAATTCCCGAGATCGAAAAAACGCTCGCCGCCAACGACCGCCCGGTCGCCGTTGGCATTCCCGGCTACATCCTGCCGATGGATTTGGATGCCCGGCTGTTTTTGGATTACGCGCCCAAAGTCAAATCGGTGGACGTGGAACCGGAGGGCGCCATCGCGGTCAGTAAAGACTCCAGTCCCGGTCATGATTGGAAAAGTTATACCTTGCATGGCAAAAAATGGGGCCGCGCGCGCCTCACGATCACTTACGACGACGGACTGGTTCAAACGATCAGCTATGATGTCATCAAACCGGAAATCCAAGCCGTCGCTGACCTCGGAAATTTTCTTTTCACGAAGCAATGGTTCACGGATACCAACGATCCCTTTCACCGCGCTCCGTCGGTGATGACGTATGACCGCGGTCATGACCGCATCGTGACGCAGGATGCGCGCGCGTGGATTGCCGGACTGGAGGATGAGGGCGGCTCCGGTTCATGGGTGGCCGCCGCGATGAAGGAATTTGGCGAACCCAGCCAGCCGGAGGTCGCCAAATTCGAAAAGTTCGTGGATGGCGTGCTCTGGGGCGGCATTCAATACAACGATGGTCCGCTGAAATACGGCGTGCGCAAAAGCATGTTTTATTACGATACCAACGCGTTTCCGAACTACTACGATCGTGACATTGATTACGGCGGCTGGACGAGTTGGAGCAAGCGCGACGCCGAGCGCATTGACCGCGCCTATAATTATCCCCACGTCGTCGTGGCCTACTGGTCGATGTACCGCCTGGCGCGAAATCATCCCGGCCTCGTGACGAATCATCCATGGGATTGGTATCTCAATCAGGCCTATCAAACCACCGCTTTTCTATTTAAGCGCGGCAAAAATGGCCGCCCGCTCGTCGGCTACATCGACACGGGTCTGATGGAAGGGGACGTTTTTGTGAAGCTTTTGAAGGATTTGAAGCGCGAGGGTTGGACGGACCAAGCGGCCACCATTGAACGCGGCATGAAAGAGCGCGCCGACGTCTGGAAATCGCGCGCGTATCCTTTCGGCAGTCAAATGGCGTGGGATTCGACCGGCCAGGAGGAGGTCTTCGCGTGGACAAAATATTTCGGCTACAAAGATAAAAGCGAAGTCTCGCTGGATTCCATTATGGGCTATATGCCGTTGGTGCCGAACTGGGGCTACAATGGCGACGCCCGCCGTTATTGGGATTTCTATTATGGCGCCGCGCCCGGCGGCCAACTGGAACGCCAGATCCATCATTACGGCTCCGGCATCAACGCCATTCCCGTGCTCTCCGCCTATCGCAGCCGGCCGACTAACTTTTATCTGCTGCGCCTTGGCTATGCGGGCACGATGGCGCCGCTGTCGAACATTGACCGGGATGGTTTCGCCGCCGCTGCGTTTCATTCGTCGCCGTCCTTGATGAGATGGGACACCTACAGCGGCGATTACGGCCCGAACTTTTTCGGCCATGCCATCGACACCGCGACCTATCTGATCGATCACCCGCAATTCGGCTGGCTGGCGTTTGGCGGCAACGTGAAGGCGAGCGGCAATCGCGTCACCGTGGAACCGCGCGATTCCTTCCGCAAACGAATCTACATCGCTCCCGTTGGCCTTTGGCTCACGCTCGACGCCGGCACCTTCGAAAGCGCGGAGTACAATGCGAAGACCCACGAAGTGCGCCTGGAACTTTCGCCACGGAATCCATTCACGCCTCAGGCGCGCTTGCGCATCGAGCAGCCCGCGAAGATTTCCGGCATCGGAACCTATCACCCCCGTGAGCCGTTCGTTAACGAGCGCGATGCGTTCACCATTCCGTTGAAGAACGGCCCCACGCGGGTCGAATTGTCCGAGAAACAATAAAAACCCATCCTGCGAAATGAAACCCATCCCGCATTTCGTTGTCGCGGCCGTGCTGGCCTGTGTCGTGACCAGCCACGCCCAACCAGCGGCGCCTGCCGCGTCCACCGAAGATTCCGACCTTCCGGCTGTGACCGCGCCGCCGGACAGTTTGTTCCAAAAAGTGCGCGAACAGGATCGTGACGCCGCCCGCAAGTTTTATACAAAGTATATCGATGTCAAAGGCTTGCCGGTGACCGCCTCCGCCGAGGTGGCGGATGCCGCCCTGCAGCGGACGTATTACATCGTGACGCACATGCTCGCCGGGAGGCCGGACATTCTGAAATCAATGGTCGACAATGGCACGCGCCTCATCATCATCGGCAAAAACCAGCTTTACACGGACATGCCGGAATATCGCCATGCCCGCAATCCCGACTATCTCAATGAGCGCGTCCGCGGCACCGGCGGGTTCAACATCACCAGTTTCGGAGAGGAGAACCTCCTTTGCCTGCCCATCGATCGTTATGACGACGAAAGCATCGGCTGCCATGAATTTTGCCACACGATCGATTCGGCGCTCGCTCGCATCGATCCGACCTGGCGCCCGCGCCTGCGGGCGACCTTTCAGCACGCCGTCACCAACGGCCTTTGGAAGTTTGCCTACGCCGGCTCGAACCAGGCCGAATATTGGGCCGAAATTTCCCAGGCGTATTTTGACAATTATCGTTTCAACAATTGGAACCACGGCCCGATCGGCACGCGCGAGCAACTCAAGGTCTACGATCCCATGGGCTACGAACTCGTTCGCACCACGTTCAACCTCAGCCCCGCGCAGGATTGGCGTTATCATTGGCTGCAAAAACTTCCGAATGTCATCCCGCCGCCGGCGCAATTCAAAATCGACCCGTATTACACCAAGTTCACCTGGGCCCGCGAATTCACCGTCATCGGCCGGCAAGCCAGCGACCAGGCGATGCTCAAGGCCAACGACACCATCCGCAAGATGTTCGCCTATCGTCACGACATCCTGAAGGCGCTCATCGCCGACGGCGCCAAGCTCGTCGTGCTCGGCCCAAAGGAGAAAATCTCCGACCTGCCCGAATTCAAGGACGCCAGCATCACCAACGTGGACCTCAACGCGCGTTTCATGGATTATTCGCCGGACAAAAAGTTGATGATTGTTTCGGAAGAAAATGTGCTGGGCGACCCGAACGTTCCCGGCGTCGGCTCCTCTGAAGTCATCCGTGAATTCGCCAAGGCTCTCTATCAGGTTTGCGGCATGCGTCCCGTGGACCCGAACTGGGACAAGCGCGGCCGCGATGTCCAGCAATACGAGCTTCGCCTGAAACGCATCGACGTTCAGTTCGACCAAAAACTGGGGCAGCTCTACGATGCCGCCATGAGCAACAAAAAATGGCGCGGCACGCCGGCCATGCAGGACCGCGCTGATTATTGGGCCGAGGGCGTGCTCGCTTATTTCGACGCCACCGGTCAGGAATTCGCCCCCAATGACGCGCCGCATCCCATCGCCACGCGCGAGTTGCTCAAGGAATACGATCCCGGTCTGTATGCGCTCGTAAATGAAACCATGGCCTACGACGGCCACGTCGATTGGCGCTACGCCCGCGACTGATCGCCGGGCGGCGTTGACAATTCAACTATGCAAAACGTGTTAAACCGTTCACTCACCCGGTTCGCGGCCGCGGCACTTATTTTATTTGCCTGCCGCGAATTCAGCCCGGCACAGACCACCTCGGACAACCAACCCCAGTCTCCGCAGCAACGCCGCCGTTTTGGCCAGCCCGAGCGAGGTGTTTACAAGGCGCAAATCACACCGCATTGGTTCTCCAACAATACCGAGTTCTGGTATCGCAACGATCTGCGCGGCGGCACGAAGGAGTTCATTCTCGTCGACGCGGAAAAGGGCGTCCGCCAGCGCGCGTTCGACCACGACAAACTTGCCGCCAGCCTCGCCAAAGCCGCCGGCGAAGAAGTCAAAGCCGACAAGCTGCCGTTTTCAGATATCCAATTCGTGGAAAATGGCAATGCCATCACTTTCGACGCATTTTCCAAATCGTGGCGCTGCGATCTCGACTCATATCAATGCACGGCGGCCACGACCAATTCGAACGCCCGCCTGTCGCAGCCCGTTTCGAACAATTCAGAAAATGAACTGGCCTCCGCCGGACCGCCTTCGCCGCAGGATCAATCCACGCAATCGACTGCCCGCGCGCGCGGCCAGCGCCGGCGTGGCGAGCGCGATTTGCGGTCGCCGGATGAAAAATGGACGGCTTTCGTTCGCGACTACAACGTCTTCATCCGGTCTGAAGTCGACAATTCGGAAACCCGCCTGAGCGACGACGGGTCCGAAACCAATGCTTACGGCCACCTCGAATGGTCGCCGGACTCGCGTTCGCTGGTCGCCTGGCGCGTCGAACCGGGCGATATCGGCCTGGTCTATCTCATTCAATCCTCGCCGCCGGGCGGCGGCCGCGCCGTGCTTCATCAGCGGCCTTATGCGCAGGCCGGCGACAGGTTCCCGCGATACGAACCCAATGTTTTCGACGTCGCCACGCACAGGCAAATCAAACCCAAGGTGGACCGTTACGAACACGAATACGAAACGCCGCAGATTCATTGGATGCGCGACCATCGGCATTTCGCCTGGATGCAGGAAGATCGCGGGCATCAGCACCTGCGCGTGATTGAGGCCAATTGCGACGATGACTCCACCCGAAACATCATTGATGAACGCACCAAGACCTTCTTCTGGACCGCGCACACCGAAATGCTCGGCGTCCCGCTCATCAACTGGCTGGCGGACGACGAAATGATTTACGTCTCCGAGAAGGACGGCTGGCGCCATCTATATCTGGTCGACACGCAGGCGGGCAAAATTCACAACCAAATCACGAAAGGCGAATGGGTCATACGCGGAATCGACAAGATTGACGAGGACGCGCGCCAGGTTTGGTTTCGCGCCGGCGGCATGAATCCCGGCCAGGATCCTTATTTCATCCAGTACTATCGCATTAATTTCGACGGCACCGGCCTCGTGGCGCTCACTGAAGGCAACGGAAATCACACCGTTCAATTTTCACCGGACCGCAAATTTATCATCGATACTTACAGCCGCGTCGACATGCCGCCCGTGCACGAATTGCGCCGCACCTCCGATGGCAAGCTCGTTTGCAAACTGGAAGAGGCGGACATTTCGGAGTTGAAGGAAACCGGCTGGGAACCGCCGGAAGTCTTCACCGCCAAAGGCCGCGATGGCAAAACCGATATGTGGGGAATCATCCGCCGTCCAAAAAATATCGATCCTAATAAAAAATATCCGATTCTCGAAAACATCTACAACGGTCCGCAGGGCGCGTACGTGCCGAAATCATTCAGCGGCCGCGAGCGCAACTCGGACATGACGGACGCCGGGTTCATCGTGGTGCAATGCGATGCCATGGGCACGGCGTTTCGCTCCAAGGCCTTTCACGATGTTTGCTGGCACAATCTCTCCGACGCCGGCCTGCCCGACCGCATCGCGTGGATCAAAGCCGCCGCCGCGAGATATCCTTACATGGATATTGATCGCGTCGGCATTTTCGGCACATCGGCCGGCGGCCAGAACGCCGCCGCCGCGGTGCTTTTCCATTCTGACTTCTACAAGTGCGCCGTCGCCAATTCCGGCTGCCATGACAATCGCCTGGATAAAGCTTCTTGGAACGAGCAGTGGATGGGTTACATGCCCAAGGACGAGATTTGGAAACCCGGCCCGGACAACTGGTATTCGAAAAATTCCAACATCGACAACGCCGCAAAATTGGGCGGGAAATTGTTCCTGATCGTCGGCGAAATGGACGACAACGTGCCGCCCGAATCCACCATGCGGTTCGTGGACGCGCTGATCAAAGCCAAAAAAGATTTCGATCTGCTGGTTGTGCCGGGCGCAAACCACGGCGCCGCCAGCCCGATCACGGAACGCCGCACGCTCGATTTCTTCGTGCATAATCTGCTTGGCAAGGAACCACCGAACCGGAATGCCGAAACCGCGAGCAACTAATGTGTGAATGCGGCGTGGCGAAATTCTTTCACGCTATCCTTGCTCGCGCTCGGTCTCGGCTCCGGCCTGACCGCGGCGCGAGCGGATTCGGTCGAGCCGCGGCCCGTTGATTCCGTCACCGCCGGCGATGAGCAGAGCGAAGCCGCCCATAAACTCGCGGGCGGCAAAACAAAGACGCTGCCGATCAACGGACACACTTATCGCGTCGCCGGCACGAATGGATGGTTTTCGTGGGAGCTGAAGATATTGCCGAAGGCTGCGCAGGAATTGGATGTTGAATTCGGCGGCGAGCGGCGCCGGCCGGCTGACACGGTGAATATTTTTGCCAATGAAACAAAAATCGCGACGGTGCGGCTCGCAGGTGGCCCGCGAGCAGAATATTACCCTCTGACGAACGCGGCTTTGAAAGGCCAGGACGCGATTGTCGTGAAGTTTCAATCGTCTGCCGGTTCGCGCATCGATGGCGTCGCGGGCGTGAGCGTTGTGAAAATGCCGCCGGCAACGATCGCTTCGGCCAGCACCGCGAGTTCGACGCGCACGAACTGGCAATTCATCGTGAATGCGATCAACGATCAGCACGAACCGAAGAGTTCCGGCGACCGGTTGAAAAAGCATTTCGACTGGTGGCCGGCGAAAGGAACGAACCAGTGGGTGCAATACGATTTCGCAAAATCCGCGCGCGTCTCGGCGGTGGAAGTCTATTGGTTCGATGACACTGGCATTGGCGAATGCCGGCTCCCAAAATCGTGGCGCGTGCTTTACCGCGAGAATGGCGAATGGAAACCCGTCGCGAATCCGAGCCATTACGGCTGCGAAAGCAATCGTTATAATCGCGCGACGTTTGATGTCGTGGAAACGGACGGACTGCGTCTGGACGTGCAACTGCCTGATAAATTCTCCTCCGGATTGTTGCAATGGAAAGTCGAATGATGATGAAAGCATTTTCCAGAGTTTCAGTTTTTTTCCTGTGCAGCTTGCTTGGGTTCGGCACGACCGTTCCAGCGGAAAATAACTCGGGCGAAATCGAGAAAGGTGATTTCCATTTCGCGTATGACGAACGCGGCATCACCGGTCTGGCCGATCCGCACGATCCGTTCGGCGCGCAAATTTTGCCCCGCAACCAGCGATTGGGTATGACCGTCCGCTTCCGCGGCGGCGATGGCGAGTGGCGGACGTTGTCTCCGGGAGAATTGCAAAGCGCCGATTCCTCCGGCGATAAACTCATCTACACGAGCGATGATTCGGACAATTTGCTCAAGGCAACCCAAACGTTCACGACCGACGGTAACGCGCTGGATTGGAACATCGAATTGGAATCCACGAGTAACGCGCCGGTCGAAATCGGCGATCTCTCCATCAGCATTCCGGCCGCCGGGCCGCGCGGCGAGGATCCCAAGCAAATTTTCGAGCACGGTTTCCTGCGGCACCAGTTCATTTCCGGCAATGGTTCGTTTGTCTATTTCATTCGCGCTTCGGGTGTGCCGCCGTTTCTTATCGTGACCGTCAAGCCGGGCACGAAGCTGGAATATTTCGGCGGTGGCTTCGGGCGCGGTGGGGCGCAGGTGTTCATCCACTCCGGCCTGAGCGCCGGAAATGAAAAGCGCGGCACCTGGCGACAGCCGAACACCTTTCTGAAACTCGGCGTGGCGGGGAGCGAGGACAGCAAGGTGAACTACGGCTTCCGTTTTCATTGGGCCAAGTCTTACGATGAAATGCGCGACATTCTTTACCGGGAAGGGTTGTTTGACATTCGCTGCGTTCCCGGCATGACCATCCCCGACGATCTGACGGCGAAGTTTTCCCTGCACACCAAAGCAAAAATCGATTCCATCGATGCCGAATTCCCCGCTCAGACAAAAATAAAGTCGCTGGGCGAACCGCAACCCGATGTTCACGTCTATGAAGTGGCGTTCAAGAAGCTCGGCGAAAACATGCTCACAATCCACCATGATGGCGGACGCAAAACGTATCTGGAGTATTTTGTCACCGAACCCCTGGAAACGCTCATCAAAAAGCGCGCGGCCTTCATCATCAATCGCCAGCAGATTCGCGATCCCTCCAAATGGTGGGACGGCGTATTTGGCCCGTATGACATGAAGAACGAAGTCGTCCGCACGATTGATGACCCGGACATATTCGTCGGCCGGATGGTTTACACCCTGACCTGTGATGACCCGGGCTTGTCAAAAGCCCCTTACGTCGCCGAAAAAAACGTCAGTTTTCCGAACCAAAAGGAAATCGAAGGACTGGAATATTATCTCAAACATTTCGTCTGGGGAAAACTTCAGCGCACCGACAAGGAAACGCCCTATCCGTACGGCGTCTATGGAACGCCGAATTGGTACGTGGACCGTGATCCAATCCGTCGCCGGGAATGGGCCATCGGCAGCCGCGAAAAGCCGCACGGCACTTCCGCCGAAATTCTCGCCGCCGGTTCGAATGTTCTCCATTCCGCCCAGGCGCCCACCAACTCGTCCCGCTCAGGCGATCTCGCCAAGGAACACGTCTTTCGCTCGTATGATTACCCGCACGTCGTGATGCTCTACTATAACATGTATGAGATCGCGAAAAAATATCCGGCGATGTCGAAGTATCTGGATGCTGCCGGCTACCTGGAGCGCGCCTATCAAACCGCCCGCGCGTTCTTCACCTATCCGTATGAAATTTATCCCAGCTACTACGAAACCTACAAATGGGGCCTTTACAACGAGCTTGTCGTTCTCAAGCTCGCCGATGCACTGGATCGCGAAGGTTTCCCCGACCGTGCCGCCTGGCTGCGCGCGGAGTGGGAAAAGAAGGTGAAGTATTTCGTTTACGACGACAAATATCCGTTCCGCTCTGAATACGCTTTTGATCGCACCGCGTTTGAATCGAGCTACGCGCTTGCCAAATATGGCGCCACGCACGATATGAAGCCGGACACCAATCTCTGGTATGACGTGAAGCTCAAGAAATGGTATTCGCACCCGCACGTGAGCCGCGCCGACTCGCGCGCGTTCATGGACCGGCAACTCGCCGCCGGGCTTTGTGTCCGCGGCTGGCTGGAGACGAGTTATTATCAGCTCGGCGCGGACCCGGGCTTGAGCTACATGGCCGCCATGGGCGGCTGGGGCATCCTGGATTATGGGTTGGATTTTTCCGATCGCCCCGCCGATTGGCTGCAACTGGGCTATGCGTCGTATCTCAGTTCCTGGTGCCTCGTCAACTCGGGTCCGCCGCGGAATAATTACGGCTTTTGGTTTCCCGGCAAGGAAAACGACGGCGCCGCCGGCTGGCAATTCACGTCTTCAAAAGTCGGCAATGCCTGGATGGGTTCGAGCTATCCGGGCGGCGTGATGGAGCCGCGCGGTCCGTGGCATTACGACGGCGAAATCGACCTGGGCTTCGGCGGCGCCTTGCGCATGGCGGCCACGGTGCTGACGCGCGATCCGATTTTCGGCTGGTTCGCTTACGGCGGAACACTTTCGGCGCATCGCAATACTCTCGACATCGTCCCGCGCGATGGCTTGCGCCAGCGCTTCGATGCCATTCTCACGAACGAAAACTATCCCGATGCGGAACCGCAGCGGCTCAAAATCAAGCTGGATCGCGACGGTTTCGCCGCGAACCAAAATATCGCGACGGACAAATCGCTGAAAAAGATCGCATTCACTCTGGAAAATCGGACGAGCGATCAGCACACCACCGGACTTTGGCTTTCATTCCCCGCGGGCGCTTCTTATTCCGTTTTGCAGGCCGGACACAAAATCCCGCTGCAATCCACCGGCAATTGGGATTATCCGCTGCGCGCGGATTTGAACGTTACGCTGCACCCAGATAAAATAGAAATCATCCGTGAAGCCCAAAAATAAAACCATCCTGGCGTCGGCATTCAGTCTGACGGTTTTTCTATTCGCACTTCTGTTTGCACTCGCCGGAAATGATTCCCGCGCGGCCGACACGACCAATTTTCCGCCGCCTTTCCAGGGCGATTTTATCATCCACGATTTTCATTTTAATTCCGGTGAGACCTTGCCCGAATTGCGCCTGCATTATCGCACGTTCGGCACGCCGCGCCGCGACGACCGCGGCATCGTGCGCAACGCGGTGCTCATCCTTCACGGCACCACTGGCACCGGCGCGCAGTTTCTCCGTTCCGAATTCGCCGATCAACTGTACGGCAAAGGCCAGCCGCTCGACATCACCCGTTACTACCTGATTCTCCCGGATAACATCGGCCACGGCCAATCCAGCAAACCCAGCGATGGCCTGCGCGCGAAATTTCCCCGTTACGGTTACCTGGACATGATCGAGGCGCAATACCGGTTGCTCACCGATGGATTGGGCGTCAATCATCTGCGGCTCGTGATGGGCACTTCGATGGGCGGAATGCACTCGTGGCTCTGGGGTGAATTGCATCCCGATTTCATGGACGCGCTGATGCCGCTGGCGAGCCTGCCCGCGCAGATTTCCGGCCGCAATCGCGTCTGGCGCCGCATCGTCATTGATTCCATTCGCGGCGCGCCGGATTGGCAAAATGGCGATTATCAAACGCAGCCCTATGGCTTGAAAATCGCCGCCGAAACCATGTTTTTCATGGGCAGCAATCCGGCCCTCCAATCCCGCGCCATGCCGACCTTGGCCAAAGCGGACGCCGTCCTGAACGCCTACGTCGCGAGTTTTTCGAGGACTCACGACGCCAATGACGTTCTCTACGCTTTCGAATCCTCCCACGATTACGACCCCGCGCCCGGCCTCGAAAAAATCACGGCGCCGTTGCTCGCGATCAATTCCGCGGATGACCTTATCAATCCGCCCGACCAGGGAATTCTTGGACGCGAAATCAAACGCGTGAAACACGGCAAAGCGATTGTGATACCGGAAAGCAGCCAGACCGTTGGCCACGGAAGCCACACGAAAGCGGTGCTCTGGAAAAAATATCTGGCGCGCCTGCTTCGGAAGACGGAAAGAAAATCATGAGACGCGCCGCGCAACGTTTGCCGACGATCATCCTCGGAACATTGTTCGCGGCAATTCTCGCCGCTGGATTGTGCTTCGCACAAGAGCACCCGAAAACTGTCCCGCTGCTCAATCCAAAGTCTCCGGAAGTGAACCGCCGCGCGCCGGATTTGTTCAAAGTGCGTTTTCAGACCAGCAAGGGAATCATCCTGATTGAAGTGCATCGCGACTGGTCGCCGCACGGCGCGGACCGCTTCTATAATCTGGTTGAGTCCGGTTACTATGATGGCGACCGATTCTTCCGCGTCATCAAGGGCCGCTGGGCCCAATTCGGCATCAACGGCGACCCGAAGGTATCCGGCGCATGGCGGACGGAAACCATTCCAGATGATCCGCGCGTCGAATCGAATGTTCGCGGCACCCTCGCGTACGCCTTCGCCGTGCCCAATGGCCGCACCACGGAGGTATTCATTAATCTGCGCGATAACTCCAAGACGCATGATCCCGAACCATTCGTGCCGTTCGGAAAAATCATCGCCGGCATGGATGTGGCGGACGCGTTGAATACCGAATATGGGGAGACTTCCGGGAGCGGCATTCGCGCCGGCAAACAGGAGCCGCTTTTTAAAGATGGAAATGCGTATCTGGAAAGCCATTTTCCACGTTTGGATTACATCGAGCACGCAACCGTCATCGAACCCACCAGCGCAAACAAATGAAAAACTTCTACTCGCGATCGGCTTTCTTAGCGCCGTGGCTGGCGGTGTTCTGCCTGTCGGTCCTGGCGTATTCAGTCGCGAAAGCCGACTCATCTCTGCAATTCGAAGGCGTTCCGGTTGATTTGACCATCAGCCAGGTCAGCGACAAAACCGTGCGAATTGAACTGCGCCCGCTCGGCGAGGACGGAAAGCCCGTTCAAACCCCGGCCTCGCCGACCCTTGCCGTTTTTTCCACGAAAGAGAAATTTCACGCGCGCGAGTTGGCGTCGGATAAAACGGTTCGCGTGGGCGACTTCCGCGTGACGGTGCAACCGCATCCGATGACCATCGCGGTCCGGCGCGCCGATGGAACGCTCGTGCAGGAATTGCAGTTCAATCCGGGTGGCGGCACGAATGCCATTTCGTTCCGCACCAGCGCTCCAGTATTTGGTCTCGGCGAAGGCGGCGATCAATTCGATCGTCGCGGCGCGAATTTTCCGCTCATTAACGGCCAGCGTTATCACCTCGCGGTACTCGGCGCCCGCTGTTTTTCGCCCTTCCTCATTGGCACCGAAGGCTGGGCCATGTATGTGGCGTCGCCGGCAGGCGGCTTCGATTTGCGCGGCGAACGGGGCGCGTTCAGCTCGCGGGATACTTCCGGCGCGGCCGATATTTTCATTACTGACGCCTCAGAACCTGCCGACGCCATGCGCGCGTTCACGCGCCTGACCGGCGCGCCGGTGCTGCCGCCGAAATGGGCGCTCGGTTTCATGCAGTCGCACCGCACGCTCTCCACGGAGGCGGACATTTTGCAGGAAGCCAAAACTTTTCGGGAAAAGGATCTGCCCTGCGACACATTCATTTTTCTCGGCACGGGCTTTTGCCCCAAGGGTTGGAATTTCGGGCACGACTCGTTTGAATTCAACACGAACGTGTTTACCGACGACGCTAAAACGGTCATTCAGGATTTGCATGCCGACCATCTGCACGTGATTCTCCACATCGTTCCGTTGCAACGTGATTACCCGAGGCTTCATGGCAACATCCCGCCCCAACCCGGCGAGATTTTGGACCAGCAGCACATCGCAAACTATTGGGCCCGCCATCACGAACTCGTCGCCGATGGCGTGGATGGCTGGTGGCCGGACGAAGGCGATTGGTTTGATGAGCCGAGCCGCCTCGCGCGCCATCGCATGTATTATGAAGGCCCCTTGAGCGACCAACCGGACCGGCGCCCGTGGAACCTCCAGCGCAACGGCGCGCCCGGCATGGCGCGTTACGGCGGCTGGATTTGGTCCGGCGACATCAGCTCCAGTTGGAAGACGTTTGCGGCCCAGGTGAAGGTGGGCGTGAATTCCTCGTTGAGCCTGTCGCCCTATTGGGGCACGGACATCGGCGGATTTTACCCGAGCGCGGATCACGAATTCACCGGCGAACTCTACGCGCGCTGGTTTGAATTCGCGGCCTTTTGCCCCTCCTTCCGTTCGCATGGCCGGACCTGGCACTTGCATTTGCCGTGGGGCTGGAACACCGGCGAAACCGGCCCGGTCGAATCCCGCCCCGCGCCCGATCCGTCCGAACTGCACAACGCCGCCGTCGAGCCCGTCTGCCAAAAATATCTCGACCTGCGCTATCAACTTCTCCCTTACACCTACACCATCACGCGCGAGGCCCACGACACCGGCCTGCCGCTCATGCGCGCGCTTTGGCTGCAGTATCCGCACGATCCCGAGGCGGTAAAACTCGGCGACGAATATCTCTGGGGCCGCGATTTGCTCGTGGCGCCTGTGACCGAAAAGGCCGCGCAGACGCGCCAGTTGTATTTGCCCGCCGGCGATTGGTTTGATTGGTGGACGAATGAAAAACTTTCCGGCCATCGTTGGATTGATCGGCCGGTGGATTTGGCAACCATGCCGATCTATGCCCGCGCCGGCGCCATCATTCCCTTCGATCCCGTCCGCCAATACGTCTCGCAGCCCGTAAATGGCCCGACGACTTTGAAAATCTTTCCCGGCGCGAATGGCGAATTCACGCTTTACGACGATGACGGCGAAAGCCCGCGCTATCTGAATGGTTCAGATGCGAAAACCATCTGGATCCGCTTCCGCTGGAACGATGCAAATCGCAGACTAACGATTGAACCCGATGAGCGCATGAAGAAATGGCCCGGCGGCGCACGTCTGTTCTCCGCTGAAGTGATTGGAGCCAAACCGCAGCAGGTTGAGTTTCGGGGAAAACGCGTGGAAGTGAAATTTTAAGTTGGCGAGCGAACCCGCTTAACGCGAAATATCCGCCTGCTTCAGGACGGGAAATTGATGCTGCCGCAGCACCTGTTCGGCCATGTCGTTGTCTTCCATGCTCAAGCCGACAATGGACCGGCCGTTCGGATGAGGAATGAAGGAATAAAGATAATTGATGTTCAATTCCGCTTCGAGCAGCGCGGCGATGAGACGGTTTAATTCGTCAGGCGAGCCGACCTCGACGACCACCAGCGGGCTTTCAGTGAAGGCGAAACCTTGCGAATCCAGCAGCTCGCGCGCTTTGTCCGGATCATCCACGACGAGCCGGATAATCGAGCTGTCCGTGGTGTCCAAAACGGTGAGCGCGAGCACGTGAATGCTGTGACCGCCCAGGATTCTGACAAGATCGTTAAGACGGCCCGTACGATTGGGAGTGAACACCGAAAATTGAGTGACGGCGTTGGCGCGGGGACCTTTGATTGCACTCGCTGGCATGGGTCAACCTTCCACACTTCGGGCCGGCTTGCAGCCGGAAAATTCCGGAATTTCATCCTGCCATAAGCATTCAGCATCAAACCTTTGCGCCGATCCGAATGCGCCCCACCAGCACGGCGCCTTCCTCCACCACGAGGTTGACCGCCTCCACGTCGCCAAACAATCTGGCGGTGGATTTCAGCAGCACCGTGTCATTCGCCAACACGTTGGCCGCGAGCTCCCCGGCGATCTCGGCCGAGCCTACTTTGATCGGTTCCGGCCAGCGAAAATGGTTCGCTGCGGGAATCACCAGCCGTGCTGTCTTGAAACTGCCCTTGATTTCCGCCGTCGAGTAAACCGTGAGCGAATGTTCCGCGGACAACTTGCCGAGAAAGCGCCCCTTGATGACGGCGTCGCTGACGATTGCTTCCGTGTTGAAGACGTAGCCTTTCAGGTCGATGACGAACGAGCCCTTGGTCTTGAAATTCTTCGAGACCGCGCTGTTGATCACGTAATTCTTCATGTCCACGTAGCGGCTGCACCGCTTGCACATGGTGGACTCGGCGCTCACGGGCACCTCCAGTTCCGCGCCGCACTCGAAGCAAGTGATGCGCTTCCGCGCCGGACCGGTGTCGGCGGGCTTCGGCGGCGGATTGAGAATCTCCTGCACGCGCAAATGCTCGCCGCATTTTTTGCAAACGCTCGAGAACGCAGTGCGCGGCTCCATCTGCTGGTGGCCGCAACGAGGGCACGTCACCAGGACCTGATCCTGTTTCTTCGCCGGCATCTAATTTGATCGGAAAGAGAATTCCCCTAAAAACCCCGGCATTGACCCCCTGAACCACGACCTATCAATGGCTCTATTCCACGAGAGGCCCTGGAGCAACTTCGCCCTCTCCCATCGGAGGGGAGAGGGGCGGGGTCAGGGGTCGGCCTCATGGAAAGGAGGCTACCGGCCCGTGGGTTTGCCGGCCTCGGGAGGTTTCGGCCCTTCGGTTGGCCGCGCCGGAGTTGGCGAGACTTTGTTCGGGTTTACTTCCGTTTTGCCGACGAAGGTCACTCCTTCCTCGACGGATAATTTCGAAGCGCGAATGTCCCCGAACAATTCGGTCTTGGTCTTGATGTCGATTTTTTCCTTCGCAACAATGTTGCCGTTGACCTTGCCGCGCACGATGACGTTCTGCGCGTTGATGTTTCCATTCACGACCGCGCTGTCACCCAGGTTCAACACGCCGTCGGTCTGGATTTCACCGTCGATCTTGCCGTCAAACGTCAACTCACCGGAAAATTTGAGGTTCCCTTTGATTTCAACGTCCGAAGCCAAAGTATTCTTTGCAGGGCCTGTTCCATTCATAACTATTGATGCTATTCCTGAGTGGAATCATTAGCTGGAAGCCTAAACGCATCGAACGCTTTCTCCAAAGAAAATTTCCCGCAATCGGAAAAAATATTTTCCAAATTTTTGAACGCGCACAGCACCTCATTCGTAAATCTCGTGAAGCTTGCCATGTAAAACGAATTGCACGTTCTGTAACCAATCGGTCTGCCATCCGCCTTCAGCACCTGGGTGTAGGAAAGCGTGGTGATAGGCGATTTCCAACGGCGCGAACGATGCCGGTGCGGCGGCTCCGGTCATTGGACCGGACGCGGCGGCGGCTCAATGATGATCATGCCGTCGGCAAAAGAGGGGCGAACGCTGTGAGTAAAAGTAGAATCCACCGTTTCATGTTCGGTTGGACGGGAGGCGGGGAAAAATGCTGCCGGTAATTCAGTCGCACGGGCATCTCGCCCGTGGGAACAGGGACTCACGGGCGAGACGCCCGTGCCACTAAAGCAAAAGGCCCGGCGGGCGCCGGGCCTTGGTGATTTGAATTCTTTTATTTCAGCGCCTTAGTCCTTGGCGGGCGTAATCGCGAGATTCACGCCTTTTAACTTGGGATCGAGGATTTGGACGTTGGCGGCTTTGAGGAGTTTTTCGCTGTAAGCCGGAATCTGCTTCTGCATTTCTTCCGCCGACAGACGTTCCTTGATGCGGTCCTTCACCTTGTCGAAATCAACTTTCTTGGCGGGGATTTTTTCGCTCAGCTTGATGATGTGAAAACCGTATTTGGTTTCAATGATGTCGCTGATCTGGCCGGGTTGCAGCGCGAAGGCCGCTTTTTCAAATTCCGGAACCATCTGGCCGCGCGGGAAGGTGTATTCGCCGCCGTTATCCTTTGAGCCGGGATCTTCGGAATATTTCTTGGCCAATTCGGCAAAGTTCGTTCCCGCCCGCGCCTGTTTGAGGATGCCCTCCATCTCTTTGCGTTTGGCTTCCTTCTCGGCGGGCGGCAGCGGTTCGTGCGTTTTCGGATCTTCGGTCATCAGCAGGATATGGCTAGCGCGGACCATTTCGGGCTGTTCGAACGAGGGGGTGTTGGTCGGGTCATCGTAGAACTTCTTCGCGTCCGCGTCGGTGACATTCACGCCCAATTCGCGCTCGAGCACGATCGGCACCGTGAGGCCTTCGATGTTTTTCTTGTCCCACTCCTGGCGGGTTTCGCCGTCTTGAAGCTGCGCGGCGATGCGCTTGTTAAACTCCTCGTCGGTCAGGCCGGCACTGGCTTTGAGCTTGGCCACGCGATCTTCGAAATCCGCCTTGCCTTTGGCGCGATCCGCATCGGTGGCCTGAGCGAGAACCAATTGCTGGAAGACGATTTGCCGCAAGGCCTGTTCCTCAAGATCGGCGGGCACGGGCATGCCACGGGCGGCATACATGGCTTTCACCCGGGTCAAGGCCGCGTCGATATCCGCCTGCTTGACTTCCACGCCTTTGCCCTTGGCGATGACCGTGTCCGGGCTCAGTTCCGCCGCGACGGAATTCGTTTTTCCCGGCTGGTCCGGCGTCACGCTGAAGGCTGCCATGGGCGCGACGGCGAAAAGCAGGGCCAATAATTGACTCATTTTTTTCATAACAATCTGATTATACTAGCATGGTTCTATAGTTTTACTACGGCCACATTGGTGATGTCGGGGTCTTTTCGAATTTCGTCCAGAACTTCGGTCGGCGGGACGCTATCCAAATTCAAAGCGGTCAGGGCAAATCCGCCGGCAGTATCGCGACTGAGGCTCATGCTGGCAATGTTTACTTTGTGCTTGGCGAGAAGAGTGCCCAGGTAGCCGACGATGCCTGGCCGGTCTTTGTTATTCAGCAGTAAAACCACCCCAAACGGAGCGATTTCCGTCGGCTGGCTGTAGAGACGCACGATGCGTGGATTCTCCGATGAACCGAAGAATGTGCCGCCCGCCGAAAGCACTTTCACGCCGGCGTTCGAGGCCTGGACGTGCAGCCATTCGTTGAAGGTCACGGGCTCGTTCGAGCGTTTTTCCTCGACCGTGAGGCCGAGCGTGGAAGCGATGCTCCGGACGTTCACGTTGTTCAAATCCTTCACATCGGCGCGGGAAAGAAAGCCCTCCAGAATCTTGCGCGTGATGGGATCGACGTTCGGCAAATCCTTGGCCTTGCCGCCGTAGGTGATATAGAGGCGGTCGACCTGGGCGGGCGCGAGTTGCGCGAGCAATTTGCCGAGTTTCTCGCCGAGGACGAGATACGGTTTGACCTGTTCGTAGGTCTTGGCGTCGAGATAGGGCAAATTCACGGCGTTGCGAACTTCGCCGGTGAGCAAATAGCCCGCGATCACTTCGGCGACTTCGATGCCGCATTTTTCCTGCGCTTCCGACGTGCTGGCGCCCAGGTGCGGAGTCATGATGACGTTCGGATGCTTGCGGAATGGATGATCTTCGGGCAACGGTTCCTTGGAAAAAACGTCCAGCGCGGCGGCGGAAACTTTTCCGGAATCCAGCGCGGCGAGGAGATCACTTTCGACGATGATTTCGCCACGGGCGCAATTCACGATGCCGACCTTCGGTTTCATTTTCGAAAACGCGGCGGCGTTCAACATGCCGCGCGTTTGCTCGGTGACGGGCATGTGGACGGTGATGAAATCCGCGTCGCGATAGACGGCGTCCAGTTCGGCCACCAATTCCACGCCGAGCGCCTTGGCGCGGGCTTCCGTGAGGAACGGATCATACGCCAGCACGCGCATGCCGAAGGCGATGGCGCGCTTGGCCACTTCGCTGCCGATGCGGCCCATGCCGAGGATGCCGAGCGTTTTTTCGGCGAGTTCCACGCCTTGATACAGTTTGCGGTCCCATTTGCCGGCGACCATGGATGCAGCCGCCTGCGGCACCTTGCGCGCGAGGCTCAGCAGCATCGTGAAGGTCAATTCCGCGGTGGTGATGGTGTTGCCGCCGGGCGTGTTCATGACGACCACGCCGTGCTGGGTGGCGGCCTGGACGTCGATGTTATCGACGCCGACGCCGGCGCGGCCGACGACGCGCAATTTGGGGGCGGCTTCGATGACTTTTTTGGTCACTTTGGTTTCGGACCGGACGACCATGGCCACGGCGTCAGAGACGAGCGGCAGCAGTTCGGCCTCGGAGAGGCGCTTGGGCAGAACGGTGACCTGGAATTCAGGGCGTTGCTGCAAAAGGGTGATGCCTTTGGGTGAGATGGGGTCGCATACGAGCACTTTCATAAATTGGAACGGCGAGCATAGGCCATGGGCATTAGCGGGTCAAAACAAGAAAGACCCCATGGGCGAACCATGGATTTGACTTATGCAAAACATAAATCGGCTCGAAATTCCGATGGCGACATGGCTTACAAAGTAATCTGGTCGCTTCATTCTGGTGCATTTTTCCAAAGCGGCGGAGGGCCGCCGCACTCCAAAACCTGACGGAATGGTTGAGGCTCATTGACTCGCGCTAGCGTCCTGGAGTGCGGCGGCCCTCCGCCGCTTTTCACCGGATTCTAGTCATGATCTCAAAGCTGGAAGCAGAGATGGCCGGCAGATTGGCACTTTCGCGTGAAGAAAACGATGTCCTAAGCCCGCGCCCTCGTTCGTCATATTATTGACAAACCGCAATCAACAAACGATTGGTCTCGCAATCCCGAGATTCAGGAAAGGAAACCATGAGCGCAAAAGCGAAAAAATCCGCGCCGAAAACTCAGCGGCAAAAGCACAAGGTGGCATCGCGAAAAGCATGGCTGGCGGCCCGGTTGAAACTCCTTAAGGAGGAGAAAAAGCTGACACGGCAAAGCGATAAGGTGGCTCAACAGCGGCAGGAGCTGCCTTGGGTTAAAATCACGAAGGAGTATCGCTTCGATACCGATGACGGCGCGGCGTCGCTGGCGGATCTTTTCCGGGGCCGCTCGCAGATGCTGGTCTATCACTTCATGTTCGGGCCGGATTACACGGCGGGTTGTCCGGCGTGCTCCTCGATCGCGGATGGCTTCAATGGCATCGCGGTTCACCTGGCCAATCACGATGTGATGCTTTGGGCGATCTCGCGCGCGCCGTTGGCGAAGCTGCAGGTGTACAAACAGCGGCTGGGCTGGACGTTTCCGTGGGCGTCATCGTTCAACACGGATTTCAATGCCGATTTCAACGTCCATTTCACCGAGGCGCAACAGCGCAAGGGCGGCGTGGAATACAATTATCGGCGCGAACCGCCGGTGATCGCTGACAAAAAGCCGGAGGACGGCGGTCCCGTGTCCGAGATTGCTGGCCGATGTGGAACCGATGCGGCCACATTCATCCGCGAGCGGCCGGGCATGAGCGCGTTCGCGCTCGAAGACGACGTCGTTTACCATACGTATTCCGCTTATTCACGCGGGCTGGATGGGCTTTGGGGCATGTACCAGTGGCTCGACCGGGCGCCGAAAGGGCGCAATGAGGAGGAGACGGGCATTTGGTTTCAGCGGCGGGATGAGTATCGGAAGGGAAAGATGGGCGGGTCATGTTGCGGATGAGCGTCAGAGAACTCGCCTTTTTGGAGTCGCGCGGTTAGCATCCGGTCCATCCTATGGACGACAAACTCTGGACGAACGTGGACGAATACCTCGCGGAAAAACTTCTTCCGGATGACCCCGCACTTGAAGGCGCTCTTGAGAAAAATACCGCGGAAGGGCTGCCCGCCATTGATGTCAGCGCACTGCAAGGCAGATTTTTGCATCTGCTTGTCAAATTGCACGGTTCACGGCGCATCCTGGAAATCGGCACGCTGGGCGGGTATTCGACGATTTGCCTGGCGCGGGCTTTGCCGGCAGGTGGGAAGCTGATCAGCCTTGAATTGGACGAGAAGCACGCGCGCGTAGCGCGGGAAAATATCGCGACCGCGGGCCTGGCGGAACGCGTGGAGATTCAGGTCGGGCCGGCGTTGGAATCACTGGCCCAGCTTCAGGCGGACAAGGCGGGACCGTTCGATTTTGTTTTCATCGATGCGGACAAGCCAAATACCGGGCCTTATTTCGAACGTGCGATGGAACTATGCCGATCGGGGTCGATCATTATCGCGGACAACGTGGTCCGGAAAGGTCAGTTGGCTGATCCGGCGAGCAAGGACGTCAACGTTCAAGGCATGCGGCGGTTCATTGATACCGTTTCGAAGGATTCTCGCGTCGAGGCTTCCACGATTCAAACGGTGGGCGCGAAAGGTTATGACGGTTTTACGCTGATTCGGGTGTTATGATTTCAACTGGGTGCCAGACTGCTTCGAGTTAGGCTGGTGAACGGAGAGAATATGGGGCGGCGCGGCAGCGCACGCCCTACCTTTAGCTGGTCGCGAGATTGCTTTCCAAAGCTTTGGGTTTGGCGGCGGCTGTTTTGATTTCTTCGGCTGCGCCATTTTGTTTATCAGCCAGGATTTCGTAGAAGGTGTTCCGTTGCACGGGCTCGCGGCCGGCTTCGCGGATGGCTTTGATCATGTTGGCTTCGGTTTGGGATTGCGGTGAGGTTGCGCCGGCCATGTGGAAGATGTGCTCCTCGATGATTGTGCCGTGGATGTCGTCCGCGCCGTAGCTCAAGGCGACTTGCGCGAGTTTCATGCTCAAGCCGACCCAATAGGCGGTGATGTGCGGGAAGTTGTCGAGAAAGATGCGGCTGATGGCGATGGTGCGCAGGGAATCGAAACCGGTCGGAGGATTCTCGACGGGAATGTCGTTGTCCTGCGGTTGATAGGCGAGCGGGACGAAGCCGACGAAGCCGTGGGTTTCATCCTGCAGCGCGCGCAATTGGCGGAGATGATCCACGCGGTCGGGGAGGGATTCCACGTGGCCGTAAAGCATGGTGCAGGTGCTGCGTCCGCCCATGCGATGCCAGGTGCGGTGGACGTCGAGATATTCCTCGGCGGATTCCTTGCCGCGCGCGATGGCGGACCGGACTTCTTTGCGGAAAATTTCCGCGCCGCCGCCGGTCAGTGAATCGAGGCCGGCATCTTTCAATTCGCGCAGGGTTTCTTCGACGGATTTTTTGGCGAGCCAGGCGAGGTGCAAGATCTCAATGGCGGTGAAGCATTTGAGGTGCAGCCTGGGAGCGCCGCTGTCTCGGTGGCTTGCCAGCGGGACGCTGCCGGAACTCGCAGCCGGGACGGCTGCGCTACCATTCAGCGCATTGAGCGCTTTGAGCATGTCGGTGTAATAGCTGAACGGCAGCGAAGGATGCAGGCCGCCGACGATGTGCAATTCGGTGATGCCGAGCTTCAGCGCTTCGCGGGCTTTTTCCACCATCTGCGGAATCGTGAATTCGAAGCCGTCGGCGTCGCGCTTTTTGCGGGCGAAGGAGCAGAACTGGCACGAGAGGATGCAGTAATTGGAATAATTGATGTAGCGATTGACGATGTAGCTGGCGCGGTTGCCGTTTTTTTTCTGCCGAACCAGGTCGGCAATGGCGCCAAGGGCGTTCAAATCCTTGGATTCGAACATGCGCAAGGCATCGGCTTCGGAAATGCGTTCGCCCGCGGCGACCTTGTCATACAGGTCGCGCAACTCGCTGCGTTCGACGAAGAAATTCATCGTTTCAAATAGACCAGAAAATTCGTTTACGCGCAAATGTGGAATCCGGAGAATGGAGCTTTTGGAGCGCCGATCTCCGATTCGGCGCGTTTCGAGTGGTCTCCCTTCGTGCCGATCGGGAGATCGGCGCTCCTATTGTGGGCCAAAGGGGCGTTTATTATTCGGGCCGAGCTGGTGCTCGGCGCTCCAAAGTCAGAAAAGGTTTGTCTCTTTGGCCCGGAGGAGGTTTGATGCTGGGAGCATGGCGAAGAATATCGTCTATTTCGATTTGGAAACGCAGAAGTCCGCGGAAGACGTCGGTGGCTGGGACAAAATCAGCGCGATGAAGATGAGCGTGGGCGTGACTTACAACACGGGCACGGGCGCGTACCGGATCTACCATGAAAAACAGGTGGATGAGTTGATCAAGGAATTGCAGCGGGCGGATTTGGTGGTCGGCTTCAATAATCTGCGGTTCGATTACGAAGTGCTGCACGGCTACACGGCGTTTGATTTGCGCCAGTTGCCGACGCTGGACATGCTGGTGGAGTTGCAGAACAAATTGCAGCATCGGCTTTCATTGGATTCCATCGCGACGGCGACGTTTGGCGTGGAAAAGACGGCGGAAGGCATGCAGGCGATTGAATGGTTTCGGCAGGGCAAGCTGCTGGATATCGCGGAATATTGCTGCTACGACGTGAAAATCACGAAGCTCGTGCACGAACATGGTATGAGCTACAAACAACTGCATTATCACAATCGGTTTGGGAAAAAGCTGACGGTGGCGGTGGAGTGGTGAGTCGTCGTCTCGCGCTGTGCGCTCCACGGAAGTTTGGGCAGCGCGCAGCGCTGCCCTACCACGTCATTAGACAACGCGCATTTGGACGGCGTCGACGATTTGGTCGCCGACGAGGATGGAGCCGATGACGACCACGGTGGCGCCTTTGTGCAGGCGACCGTCCCGGACTAGACCTTTCAAGGCGGCTTCGATGGTGTTTTCCGGATTGATCATGTCGAAGGGCACGACGAACGGCGTGACGCCCCAGTTCAGGGCCAGTTGGCGCGCGCTTTCTTCGAGGGCGGTCATGGCGTAAACGGGCGAGTAGCGCGGGCGCAACCAGCCCGTGTGCCGGGCCATGTGGCCGTGGCGCGTGAATACGAGAATGGCGTCGGCCTTCAATTCGTTGGCCATGACGACGGCGCTTTTCACCAGTTTCTGGCGCGGCGTTTCCATGACGGCACTTTCGAAAAAGTTCGCACCGCCGCTGCGCTCGATGCGCGTGGCGATGCGGTCGAACACTTCAATGCAACGCAGCGGATGTTTGCCCACCGTGGTTTCGCCGCTGAGCATGATGGCGTCGGCCTGCTCGTAAACGGCGTTGGCCACGTCCGTGACTTCGGCGCGCGTGGGCATGGGCGATTCAATCATGCTTTCGAGCATGTGCGTGGCGACGATGACGGGCTTGCCCTGGCGCAGGCACATTTTGACGATGCGGCGCTGAACGATGGGCAATTCCTCGTAGGGAATTTCGATGCCCAAATCGCCGCGCGCGACCATGACGCCGTCGGCTTCGCGGACGATTTGTTCGAGATTGGCGATGGCCTGCTGGTCCTCGATCTTGGCGATGACGAGCGGATGCTTTTTGAAATCCTTGAACAGCTCGCGCAACTGGAGCAAGTCGCGGGCTTCGCGCACAAACGAGAGCGCCATGAAATCCACTTCCAATTCCAGTCCGAGCCGGGCGTCGGCGATGTCCTTGGCGGTGAGCGCGGGCAGGCTGACTTTGACGCCGGGCAAATTGATGTGCCGGCGGCTGCCGAGCTTGCCCTCGGTGAGGACTTCGCACTCGACCTTATTGCCGGCCTTGGCGTGGACTTTCATTTCGATGGCGCCGTTGTCGATGAGCACGACGTCGCCGACGTTGATATCATTGACGAAATCGGCGTAATTGACGTCGACGGAGCGCTCTTCTTCGCTGCGTTCGCCGCGGACGGTGAGGGTGAATTTCTGGCCGGGTTGCAAATCGAGCGGCACGCCGAGTTCGCCGGTGCGGATGGCCGGGCCCTGGGTGTCCATCATAATGGCCGCGTGGCATTGGGCGGCGGCGCTGGCGGCACGGATGTCCTTGACGACGCGCCGGACCCAATCATGCGGCGCGTGGGACATGTTGAGGCGGAAGACATTCACGCCGGCCTTGAGGAGTTTGGCGATCATTTCCGCCGAATCGGTGGCCGGGCCCAAAGTGGCAATGATTTTCGTTTTGCGCTGAGCGCTGGGTTGCATCACGAGAGAATAATTCCGCGACGGCGGATGAAAAGGATTTTCATGGGAGGCGAGCGCAGGGAGAGCAGCGGGAAATCGGATAGCGCGCGCTTCAATGGTGAGCTTGCCCAGTTCAAAAGCCGAAATCGGGAATCCTCCTCGTTCTCGCACTCGTTCTCGTTTCTCCAATCGTTTGGGGATAGAGGACGAGGACGAGGAGAAGAACGAGAACGAGCGACGAATTGTTTATACACGGGAGGTATTGGCGCGCTCGGGTTCCGTTTTTTCATCGGGAAATCGGGCTTGCCATAAATGGGGCGCGCCGCCATATTTTGCGTCACCTAAACAGGTTCATTTTATGGCTGATGTAGCAAATAGATATCCCGAGAACACGGGCGGCAAATACTACGTGGACAACCAGTGCATCGACTGCGATCTGTGCCGCGAAACCGCGCCGGATAATTTCAAGCGAAACGACGACGGCGGCTACTCGTTCGTTTACAAGCAACCGGAAAATCCGGACGAGGAAGCGCGTTGCAAGGAAGCGAAGGAAGGTTGACCGGTCGAAGCCATTGGCGATAACGGCGGCTAGAGCGTTCAAACGCTCCAGCGAGGATTTTGGAAAAACCAGCCGCAGGTTTGCCTGCGGCTTTTTTCTTTGGCACAAGAGACAGCGGAAATTCGAACAGAAGGAAACGAAGAGAACAAAGGTTTGAACAAGTGGAATAGTGAGAGCAGAGATTTTGACCCCTTTGTTGCCTTTGTTTCCTTCTGTTAGAAATTTCGATGTTAACTTCGTTGCCTTCTGTTAGAGATTTCAGTTCATGTGGGCGCGGCCAGCGCTCAGTTCCAAGCTTGTAAAATGAGAGGGGTGGGCTTTAAATCGGCGCGAGCAGGGAAGTGCTATGAACTACAAAATTGTCTGTCCGAAATGCGGCGCGCGGATGTCGCGATGTCATTGGATGCTGTCCGTGTTGAATTATCGGTGCCGGAATTGCGAGGCCCGTTTTCAGATGACTTTTTTTGGGGTGGCTGATGACGCTGGCAGTGATCCTGGCGGAGTTTTTGTGGTTCGCGTTATCCCAAGTGAAGCTCATCTCACCGGGCGTGGCGATTGGATTGTTGGTGGCAACGTGTTTTGTGGGTCTATGGATGCTTCCGTATTGAATGCCGGTGGTGCCGGCGAGGAAGGGGGGGCGGAATATTAGCGGCGGATAATTTTCATATTTATGCAAATCGTCGCGCCAAATCCATACGACCAGATTCGAGAGCACGACCGGATTTTGCGTCGATTGCTAGCGTCGAGGGCGCAGGAATGGAAGAGTCAGCGCGGAATACGGCGGCTCATCGCGCGCGTCAAGCTTGAATTTTGGGCGTGGAGGGAAACGTCGCGAGAGTTGCGGGATTCGCGGTATCGGTTGTAAACGACTGCTCATTATGTCCAAAGAGGCTTCATTATTCTGCTGCATCGGTTGTTTGGTTCTCGGGATTTTGGCCGCATATTTTTACACGCGAGAGCGCGGGGGCCGGGCGACCGCAGACGCTCTGGCTGCGTTTACAATGAACGATTTAGCTGAATCTTCAGAACGCGCACAAAAGGCGTATGAACATGAAACTGCTCCGGTAGCGATCTATGCAATGACGGAGCTTTTGGACAAGCAGAAGGCGCTCGATGAGACCGGCGGCAATGCGCTCGTTAGCCGCAAGATGATTTCAATTGATTTGGTTTTGACGCACGGGCGTCTCGCCAAGCTTTATGGCGAGACTGGCGCCGCCAATTTGAGTGCGCAGCATGTTGCAGAAGCACTCCATTACGCCCAATCGGACAGAAATCTTGGGGTGACTAACCGAGACGCCTTGATGGATTTTGTGGCTCAGACGGACAACGGAGCAAAATGATAAAACTTAATATGAGTGAATCCGCTATCAAACACCGGGCGACTTTCGGAATCCTTTCCCTCGCTGTTTTGGCATTGGCGTTTTTCGTTGATATGACCAGTTGGAAAGCGGTCTCACTATGGCGGGATCGCCGCAGTCTAAATCGCTCCGAAATTGCAAATTGACCGCCCTAATGCAGATTGCTAGGTTTCCGGCCCGTTTTAACGGACTTATGAGACATACGATTTCGGTGCTGGTGGAAAATAAATTTGGCGTGCTGACGCGCGTGGCCGGGCTGTTCAGCGGCCGCGGATATAATATCGACAGCCTGAACGTGGCGCCGACGCATGATTCGACGGCATCGCGGATGACGATTGTCACCCACGGTGATGAGGCGACGGTGGAGCAGATCATCAAGCAGTTGCAAAAGCTGCCGGATGTGATCAAGGTGCAGGATTTTCGCCAGGGCGAATATGTGGACCGCGAACTGGTGCTGGTGAAGGTGGCGGTGGATTCCAAGACGCGCGCCGAGGTGATGCAGATCACGGATATTTTCCGCGCGAAAATCGTGGATGTGCAGCCGAAGAGTTTGACCATTGAAATTACCGGCGATGGGAGCAAGATTGAGAAGTTTCTGACGCTGATGAAGACATTCGGGGTGACGGAATTGACCCGTACCGGCAGTGTGGCGATGGCGAGGAAATGATGATGCTAGTTGGGAAAGCTTTGGAGCCTTTTTGGACGGCTCGATGCTTAATGACTCAATGCAGCGCCGGGTTCGTGGCTCGTGGCGCAAAAGCGTAATGATTTTGTTAGCTCTGAACCAATAACTATCAACTGATTAAATGCCTGCAAAAGTGTATACGGATAAGGACGCTGATCTCAGCGTGTTGAAAAATAAAACTCTCGCCGTGCTCGGCTTTGGCTCCCAGGGCCATGCGCATGCGCTCAATCTCAAGGACAGCGGATTGAATGTCATCGTTGGCCTGTACGAGGGGAGCAAGTCCATTCCGGTCGCGGAGGAAAAGGGCTTCAAGGTCGTCAGCACGGCTGAGGCGGTGAAGCAGGCGGATGTGATTTTCGTCGCGTTGCCGGACACGAAGCAGGCGAAGGTGTATGAGAAGGACATCGCGCCTAATTTGACGAAGGGCAAGACGCTGTTGTTCTCGCACGGGTTTTCGATTCACTTCAAGACGATCGTTCCACCGAAGAATGTGGACGTGATCCTGGTGGCGCCGAAGGGGCCGGGGCACATTGTGCGCCGGCAATATGTCGAGGGCAAGGGCGTGCCGGCGTTGATCGCGGTGTACCAGAACCCGAGCGGCAAGGCCAAGGCGACGGCGCTGGCGTGGGCCAAGGGCATTGGCGGGACGCGCGCGGGCGTGATCCAGACCACGTTCAAGGAGGAGACGGAGACGGATTTGTTCGGCGAACAGACGGTGTTGTGCGGCGGCGCGAGCGCGTTGATCCAGGCGGGTTACGAGACGCTGGTCGAGGCGGGTTATCAGCCGGAGATGGCGTATTTCGAGTGTTTGCATGAGCTGAAGCTGATTGTGGATTTGATGAATGAAGCGGGCATCAGCGGCATGCGTTTTTCGATTTCCGAAACCGCGAAGTGGGGCGACGTGAGCGTCGGGCCGAAGATTGTGGATGCGAGCGTGAAGAAGCGGATGAAGGCGGCCTTGAAGGATATTCAGTCCGGGAAGTTCGCGAAAGGCTGGATCGCCGAATACAAGGGCGGTTACAAAAAATATAACGCGCTGCTGAAGAAGGGCGAGAATCATTCGATTGAGAAGGTCGGGTCGCGGTTGCGCGGGTTGATGCCGTGGATGAAAAAGCGGTCGATCAAGGGCGCGCAGGCGGCTTACTAGAGCCTGTACTTAACTTTTCGTAAAAAAAGTCTGTACATGGTAAATACATCCCGGCAATAAGCTGGGGATGGCAAACAAGCGAAAGAATTATCCGAGTGATGTGACCGATGAAGAATGG
>Ga0134126_10001022_pt1 | contig 35365 bp, 23 predicted proteins | sample KB31752_FD_96881 | JGI IMG/M metagenome (GOLD analysis project Ga0134126, IMG submission 96881) | Terrestrial soil microbial communities with excess Nitrogen fertilizer from Kellogg Biological Station, Michigan, USA - KB3-175-2 | ecosystem: Environmental > Terrestrial > Soil > Unclassified ...
AGCCCTGGCCCGGGTAGCAGGCGATATTGTTCAGATCGATGCCGGGGTAGGGGGTGCCTGGAGCGTTGAACGGAGCGCCGTTGTACTCATAGCGCAGTCCGAGATCGATGCTGAGGTTGGCCAGGGGCTTGTAGGTGTCCTGGACGAAGTAGTTCTGCGAGTAGATGCTGGGGCGGGCCGTGGGGCTGCCGAAGTTCTGCGAGAGCGAACTGCTGGAGCCGCCGAAGTCATCGAGCAGGTTGGCGAGTCCGGTATAGACGGTCGCGGCGCCGCCGGGAGCGGGTGTGGCCTTGGTGTCGTCGTTGAAGGAGATGGATCCGTAGTAGTTGAACGGAATCATGTCGCGGACGCGGGTGTTGGAGATGTCCGCGCCGATCTTGACGAAGTGCTTGCCGTGGGTCCAGGAGACGGTGTCCTGCACCTGGTAGGTGTTGTGGAAACGGCCCTGGGGCATGGCGCCGGGGATGCCGTAGCCGGTCATGTTGGTAATGCTGACGGCGGGCTGGTTGTAGAGCGGATTGGCCAGGGTGGAAGCGGGCAGGCCGAAGGTGAAGCCGATGCGGCCATAGGAGACGCGGAACTCATTGACGACAGCGGGAGAGAAGATGTGGGTCTCTTCGATGCCGGCGTTCCAGGAAGCGCCGTCCTGATCGGAATCGAAGCCGGGCAACTGGCCGGGCTCGTTCCAGACGTCGTAGGGAGCGGTGAAGGAGTTGCGCACCATGCGAAGACGCAGGGTGTCTTTATCGCTGCGGACGTAGTCGCCGGTGAGGTCGATTTCAGGAGCGTTCGACAGGGCGGGAAGATTGCGCTGAACGACGCCCATTTCCACCTTGCCGCGCTCGATGCCGGTGACGGGATCGGGACCGAGATCAATGGCAGGCAGACCCAACTGCGGGTTAAAGACACCCACCAGTCCGCCATAGGCCTTGAGCAGGTTGGCCACGCGAGGATTCGAGGAGTACTGGCTGAGAGTCGCCAAACCGGCCGCGGTGGGGATGTCGAGCCGATCGAGGTTGGCGGTGGAGCGATAGAAATCCCACTGATAGGAGCCGAAGAAGAAGAGCTTGTTGTGCAGGACGGGTCCGCCAACGCGGAAGCCGGGCCAGTTTTCGCGGTACTTGGTGACCGACGTGACGTTGTTGAAGTGATCCTGCTTGTCGACCGTATCGAGTGAAGAGTTGTCGATGCGCTCGAAGATGGCGCCGTGGAAGTCGTTTGTGCCGCTCTGGAAGATCATGTTGGAGACGGACCCGGCGCCATGGCCGAATTCAGCCGTGTAGGAGTTCTCGAGGACCTTGACTTCCTTGACAGCCTCGAGGTTTTCGGGCTGGAAGCCCTGTCCGGTGATGCCGGCGTCATTGTTGTCCTGACCTTCGAGGAGGAAGTTATTGGCGCGGGGACGGCCGCCACCGACGTTGAAGTTGACGCCGTTGGACATGGCGCCGTCCGGAGGAACGGACATGACACCGGGGAGCGTGAGGGCCAGCTCATAGGGGCTGAGGCTGGAAATCGGGAGCGAGTTGATTTCCCTGAGGGAAATGGTGCCGTCGATCTGGCCGTTATCGGTGTTGATGGCGGCGTTGTCGGCCGACACTTCGACCGCTTCAGTAGTTGCGCCAACCTTGAGCTTGAGGTCAGAGGTTTTGATGTCAGTGCCGTAGACCACCAATCCCTTGTTCACGGTGGTCTGGAATCCGGTGGCGGAGGCGCTGACGTTATAGGTGCCGGGCAGGACCGCGTCGATGCGGTAGGTGCCCTCCGAGTTCGTGGTGGTCGTCCGGACTGCGCCGGTGTCGACGGAAGTGATGGTAACCGTTGCGCCGACGACCAGCTGGCCCGTGGAGTCGGTTACTGCGCCGACCACAGTTCCGTTGGATGTCTGCGCGCCTGCTACTGCAATTCCCAGGCAAAGCAGGAAAAGTGCAAAAAAGGTGCGCGTCAAATTTTTGAACAAGGGGTTCTCCGAATGCATGTTCGTGCGAGGTTCAAGTTTAGTTATCCGGTACGCCGCGGCCGCGGAGGCCGACGAGACCATCGGGTCTGTCACACAGAGTCATGCAGACTATGTGGGGCAAGTCTCAAGGTGCAATTCGCACGCCAAAAGGGGGAGGATTTGCGGGAAGTTGAAGGCGGAAATTTATTTGCGGGAGATAAAAGAAGTTGCCGGCCGCAAGGTCTCGAGATTCTCACATGACAATATGCGAAAGGTCCGCGATATCACATGGCAGTACATGAATTTGTATTCGCGCCGGCCGTGGCGGACCATTCTATGACAAATTGTAGAAATCAGGCGTGAAACAATGAGAATCAGGAGGCTTGTGCAGGCGCCTGCATGAAGTCGAAGGCGCGGATGAGATAGTCCTTGAGGTCGCGCCGATGGACGACGGCGTCGAGGAAGCCCTTTTCGAGGAGGAATTCCGAGCGCTGGAAGCCTTCGGGAAGCTTCTGGCGGATGGTCTGCTCGATGACGCGGGGTCCGGCGAAGCCGATGAGTGCGCCGGGCTCGGCGATGTTGAGGTCGCCCAGCATGGCAAAGCTGGCGGTGACGCCGCCGGTGGTGGGGTCAGTGAGGACGCAGATGTAGGGGACGCGAGCGTCGTCAAGCTGGGCGAGGGCGCTGGAGATCTTGGCCATCTGCATGAGGCTGACCACGCCTTCCATCATGCGGGCTCCGCCGGAGGCAGCGACGACGACGAGGGGCTTGCGGCCGGTGCGGGCGCGGTCGACGGCACGGGCGATGGTCTCTCCGACCACAGCGCCCATGGAGCCGCCGATGAAGCCGTATTCCATGGCGCTGACGACCACATCATGATTCCCCATTCGGCCGACAGCGTTCAGTATGGCGTCATCGAGGCCGGTCTCTTCCTGGGCCTTGCGGAGGCGGGCCTTGTAGGACTTCACATCGTGGAAGTTAAGCGGGTCAGTGGAGCGCAGGCCGCCGTCAACCAGCTCGTAGCCGGGTTCGAGCAGCATTTCGATGCGCTGCCGCGCGCCGAGTTTGTAGTGATGCTGGCACTTGGGGCAGACGTTGAGGTTGGCGGCGACGTCAGGCTTGTAGATCGGCTGCCGGCATCCCGGGCACTTGACCCACAGGCCTTCGGTGCGAACGCGCCGTTCGGCATCGCCGTTGGCATTGGGGGATTCCGGCTCGTAGTCGCCGCTCTCGCGCTTAAACCAGGTCATAGACAGATGTCATTGTACGGGATGGGGGCAGCTCGGGCTCCTAGCTTCTAGCTCGTAGCTTCCAGCTTCCAGCTTCGCTTTCGCTCATCATGAATTCTGCGGTCAGTACTCGATGCCGCGCTGCGCTAGGATGCCTTTCTGGTAGGCGTGCTTGACTTCGCGCATCTCGGTGACGGTGTCAGCGATTTCGACTAACAGAGGGTGGGCGCTGCGGCCGGTGAGGATGACGTGGACCATCTCGGGGCGGTTGCGCAGGGTTTCGACGACCGCGGCGGGATCGAGCATGCCGTAGTGGATGGCGTAATTGATTTCATCGAGGACTACGAGGTCCCAGTCGCCGGATTGGATCGCGGCGCGGGCTTCGGCCCAGGCTTCCTCGACCAGGCGAATGTCTTCGGGGTCGGTTTCGGCGCCGCCTACTTTCACGAATCCGCGGCCCATCTGTTTGAGGACGAAATTATCGCCGAAGGGCTTGACCGCATCGAGCTCGCCGTAATGCCACGAGCCCTTGAGGAACTGCAGCATGAGGACGCGCATCCCGTTGCCGACGGCACGCAGGGCGGTGCCGAGGGCAGCGGTGGTCTTGCCCTTGCCGGGGCCGGTGTTGATGAGGATGAGGCCTTTTCTTGAGTCGGTCATGGAGACAGATACAGATTACCGTTTCCGGGTGGAGCAAGCTCACCTCAGAGCATTTGCTGGACACGCGAGGAGTGCGTCTCAATGTGTGCTTTTAGATGGACGCGATCATGGGGAGATCATGGAGAGCCGATTGCCGGATCGGGGCCGGGCAAATTCAGAGCGGTACAATTGCGTTGATTCGGAGGTCAACAGCGTGGGGAAATTCGCAGACATCACGGAAACTGTGGGCAACACACCGGTGGTGAAAATCAACCGGCTGGCGCCATCGCACGTGAACCTGTATGTGAAGGTGGAAGCGTTCAACCCTCTTTCGTCAGTAAAGGACCGGCTCGCACTGGGCGTGATTGAAGAAGCAGAACGAACCGGAAAGCTGAAGCCGGGACAGACGGTGGTGGAGGCGACCAGCGGGAATACGGGCATCGGACTGGCCATGGTGTGCGCGGCGAAAGGGTACCCGCTGGTGGTGACGCTGGCGGAGCCCTTTAGCATTGAGCGCCGCAAGCTGATGCGGTTTCTGGGCGCGAAGGTGGTGATCACGCCGGCATCAGCGGGGGCGGTTGGAATGGTGCGAAAGACCGAGGAGCTCGCCGAGAAACATGGATGGTATTACACACGCCAGTTTGAAAACGAGGCCAACGCCGACTTCCACTCTCGCACTACGGCGCAGGAGATTCTGCGGGATTTCAAGGGCGACAAGCTGGACTACTGGGTGACGGGATTCGGCACCGGCGGCACGCTGAAGGGTGTAGCGCGGGTGCTGGCGAAAGAACGGCCAGAGACGAAGATCGTGGTGTGCGAGCCGGATGATGCGCCGATGCTTTCAAGCGGGATTGAGCAGGAGCGTAACGCGGACGGATCGGCGAGCGCCAAACACCCGAGTTGGAAACCGCATCCGCTGCAGGGCTGGAGTCCGGATTTCATCGCAAAACTGACGGGTGACGCAGTCGCCTCGAAGGCGATCAGCCAGGTTGTGCGGATCGCTAACGCGGATGCGCTGCGCTGCAGCAAGGATCTGGCGAAGAAGGAAGGCATTTTTGTCGGTATCACATCTGGCGCGACATTCGCAGGCGCGCTGCAAGTGGCGGCAGCGGCGCCGAAGGGTTCGACGATTCTGTGCATGCTGCCAGACACGGGGGAGCGCTACCTGAGCACTCCACTGTTTGCGGATGTGTCGCCGGACATGAATGAAGAGGAGTGGGAGATTGCCCGTTCGACGCCGGGATGCATTCTGGAACAGACAAAGTAAGCAGGGATGACGGGCGTTGCGGCGCCATTGAAGAGCTGCTGAAAAATGTGTTTGTGGGCTGGGAAATTGAGCAGGGGCTAAAGCCCAGCCCAATAAAAGGTGCAGCTTATCGGCCCGGCTGAAGCCGCGCCCTTGTTACAAGGCCCTGTACGCGGCATTTTTCACCTCGCTGTGAAAGTCGTGCCCTGACACAAAGCCCCATGCGGGGCATTTTTCAGCTCGCTGTGAAGTCGTGCGCTGACACGAGGGTCCATGCGAGGAATTTTTCAGCAAGGTGTGAAGTCGTGCGCTGACACAAAGCTTAGCGGGGATTACTTAGCAAACTAGTAATAAGAAAACGGCCCGCGCGGGGCGGGCCGTTTTGTTTGGTCATTAGATTTTCGAACAGTTGGTCAGAACTGGTCGGAGTAGATCTGGCGGACGAGGAGGTTTTCGATCTGCTCCTGTTTACCGGAGCGCGGCTGGGGATCGATCTTCTTGTCGAGCGCCCACTTTTCGACTTCTTCGAGCGACATTTTGCCTTCGGCCATGGCTTTCGCGTCGGCGGACTGCCATCCGGAGTAGCGGTCGGCGAGCAGCTTGTCGAAGCGGCCGTCCTCAATGATGCTGGCGGCGGTGAGGAATGCGCGGGCGCAGAGATCGGCTCCGCCCACATGGGCCGCGACCAGGTCCGCGGGATCAAAGCTCTGACGGCGAACCTTGGCGTCGAAGTTGCAGCCGCCCTGGTTGAGGCCGCCCGCCTTGATCACGTGGTACATGCTGATAACCATGGACCAGAGGTCGTTGGGGAACTGGTCGGTATCCCAACCGAGGAGCGGATCGCCGCGGTTGATATCGAGCGAGCCGAGAACGCCGAGTGAACCGGCGGTGGCGATTTCGTGCTCGAAGGTGTGGCCGGCGAGCAGCGCGTGGTTGGCCTCGATGTTGAGCTTGACTTCGTTTTCGAGATTGAAGCGCCTGAGGAACGAGTAGACGGTGGCGACGTCGAAGTCGTACTGGTGCGCCGTGGGTTCCTTGGGCTTGGGCTCGACGAGGATCTGCCCCTTGAAGCCGATCTTGTGTTTGTAGTCGACGACCATGGTGAGGAACCGTCCCATGTGCTCGAGTTCCTGCTTCATGTCGGTGTTGAGGAGAGTCTCGTATCCTTCGCGGCCACCCCACAGCACGTAGTTCGATCCGCCGAGGCGCTTGGTCGCGTCCATGCAGTTTTTCACGGTCGCGGCGCACCAGGCGAAGACTTCAGGGTCAGGATTGGTAGACGCGCCGGCCATGAAGCGGGGATGGGAGAACATGTTGGCGGTTCCCCAGAGAAGGCGCGTGGAATAGGTGCGCATCTTTTCTTCGAGGTAGTCCACCATGGTGTGGAAGTTTTTGAGGGTACCGGCGAGGGTATCGGCGGCGGGAGCGATGTCAGCATCGTGCCAGCAGAAGAAGGGCAGGTCGACAACGCGGAACAGCTCGAAAGCGGCGTCGGCTTTCACCTTGGCCTGTGCGATAGGATCTCCGGCGGCAAACCAGGGGCGCGGCATGGTTGCGCTGCCGAACGGGTCGCCGCCCTGCATGGCAAGCGAGTGCCAGTAGGCGACCGCAAAGCGGAGATGGTCCTTGAGCGGCTTTCCGAGCACGACGCGGTTGGGATCGTACCACCGGTAAGCAAGCGGGTTTTCAGATTTCGGGCCCTCGTAACGCACGGTTTTAAAGGAACTGAACAGAGTTTCAGCCATGGTGCACTTCCTGCCTTTCAATGGTCGGGCTTGGCGCGTGTAAGGATCTGGCCGGCGTATCCCGTCCGGTAAAGAGTAAAACGATTTTCCACGACGTGAATGCCCGAACTGATGGAACATCCATTTCTAACACATCCAAGCATGAGCGCGCCCAAAATGAGGCCCCAATTTGCTAAGGGATGCCGGGGCACGGCGGCGGACGTTTCCCTATACTCGGGGTGTGCAGATCACGCTTGCGCATGTGGGGCCGCAGCCCTCGGCGGCCGACGACTACGAGCGGCTGACGCAGATGTATGTGCAGCGGTGCGGGGCGTTTGCGCGGTGCGAGACCAAGGCGTTTCGAACGGAGCAGGCGTTGCTGGAAGGAATCGGCAAACTGCAGGGGCGGACGGTTCCGGTCACGGTGCTGCTGGATTCGCGGGGACGATCGATGGCTTCAGAGGCCTTTGCGGCGTGGCTTGGTACCCAGCGCGATGAGGGCGCGCAGCATGTGGTGTTTGCCGTAGGGCCGGCGGATGGATGGAGTGAGACGGCGCGGAAGGCGGCGCGGATGCTGTTGTCGCTGGGGCAGTTCACGGTGGCGCATCCGCTGGCGCGGCTGGTGATGGCGGAGCAGATCTACCGCGCTACGACGATTCTTACGGGGCATCCGTATCATACGGGGCACTGAGCGATTTGAACCCGCACAGAAATGAATTGCGAAGGCGTACAAAGCTTTTCTGAGTTCCTGCATCGAAGCTTGCGGCGAGTTGCGGGAGCCTCTCCGCGACTGCCATCGGGCCCTTCCTCGGGACGGGAGGTCTGAGGCGCTCGAACGACGGAAACATCCGGTGTATTTCGATTCTTTTTCCCATTGCGGAGCGAACTGGAGCTCAGCTCCAACGGGCTGAGCCCTGGGCGCCCATGGAACGCGATGTATGCAGGTTTTGGAGAAATCTCTCGAATAGAGACTAGACGCGTTTAGGCGATTCGAGTTTCCGCACCCTCTCTGCCCGGCAAGCGAACACGGTTGAAAGAAGACGAACACAGGACCCATCCCGCGAGGCGGGAGAGGGGTTCGCATTCCCTTTTTGGAGGAGTTCATGCAAACGAGCAGGTTACGTTGTGCGGTTCTGATGCTTGGAGCCGCGATTCTGGCAATTCTGGTAACCGGGAGCGTGGCTCCGCGGAGCTATGCGCAGACCGCGGTGACCGGCGCGCTGAGCGGTGCGGTTACCGATGCAATGGGTGCGGCGGTGCCGAACGCCACGGTGACGATTGAGAACACCGGTACGGGTGCGAAGCGCACCGTGATATCGAATGGTGAGGGCCGGTACACGGCATCCAACCTGCCTCCCGGGGCCTATACGATCACGGCAACGGCGCAAGGATTTGAGGCGCAACCCATGCCGGCCAACGTGCTGGTGGGCACCACCACGTCGGCCGATGTGCGGGTGAATCCCGCGGGCAGCAAGACGGTGGTGGAAGTAACGGCGAGTACGGTTCCGCTGCTGGACACGCAGAACGTGGCGCTGGCAACGACTTTTACTGAGCAGCAGATTCAGGACCTGCCCACGCCGGGCGGCGATGTGACAACTGTTGCGTTTACCGCACCTGGCATTGTGGTCAATGCCGGCGGATCGTATGGGAACTTCAGCTCGAACGGGCTGCCGGGCATTTCAAATTTGTTCGTGCTGAACGGATTCGACAACCAGGATCCCTTTCTGAACCTGAACAACTCGGGCAGCTCGAACCTAACGCTGGGCCAGGGCGAGATTGCCGAGGCCAGCGTGATTCAGAACGCCTATAACTCGCAATACGGGCGCGCGGCGGGAGCGACGATCAATTACGTCACCAAGTCCGGAACCAACAAGATTCATGGCGAGCTGGACTACAACTGGAACGGCACGATGTTGAACGCGAACGGATGGTTCAACAACTTCGCCGGACAACCCAGGCCGCATGCGGTATCGAATGAGTGGGCGGCGAATGCGGGCGGGCCCATCAAGCGCGACAAGCTGTTTTTCTTTGCGGACTATGAAGGCTTGCGTTACATCCTGCCCAACAGCGGCTATTTCACCGCGCCTTCTCCGCAGCTCGAGGCCTACAGCATGAACACGATCGCCGGAGAAGGGCTGCCGGTGGACGTGTCGAACTTTGCTACCCAGACCTTCAACCTTTACAACGCGGCGGTGCAGAAATATGGCGCCGCGGCGGTTAGCGATGCCAGCACGGCTTTGGGCTGCGGACCGGCGGCATCGGGCGGGCTGGAGGGGGCCGCTGCACCGGGCGGTGGAACCTTTGGTGTGGATACACCGTGCGTGATGGAGGGGTTTGCCTCCGCCAACAATATCAATAAGGAATCACTGTTCACCGGGCGGATCGACTGGAATGTCAGCAGCAGCCAGAAGATCTACGGGCGGTACAAGATGGACCGGGGTTCGCAACCCACCTACACCAGCTACATCAATCCGCTGTTCGACGCCGTATCGATCCAGCCGGAGTACGAGGGCCAGTTCAACGACACGGCTTCATTTGGACCGAACAAGACAAACGTATTTGTGGCCGCGGCCAACTGGTATTCGGCGTATTTCGGGCCGGCCAGCAATGCTGCCTCGCAGGCGGTGTATCCCTACTTCGGGATTGTCGATTACGGCCTGGACGGCAGCGGCACGTCGCATAACTCGGGGTTGTCGTTTCTGGGCGTACCGGGGGCGCTGACGCAGGGGCGCGACGTGACACAGTACCAGATCGTCGATGATTTCACCTGGTTGAAAGGCAAGCACACGCTGCGCCTGGGAGAAAATTTCCGCCGCGACCTGATCAGTGACTATGACCAGCGGGTGAACACGGTGTTTCCGCAGCTACTGATTCTTGACCTGCCGGACTTCACACAATTCCAGCTTGGCCCGACGAATGAGTTTTACCCGTTCAACAGCTTTTCGCAGGCGTTCACCAGTCACCAGACTGCGCACCTGGCGCTCTACAACATCGGCGTCTATGTCCAGGACGAGTTTCAAGCTCTGCCGACTCTGAAGCTGACCATGGGCATGCGCATCGACCGTACGGGGAATCCACTGTGCCACAATGCGTGCTTCTCGGCATTTCGATCGGGTCCGTTTGCGACGGGAAGCCTGGGGGATGCGATGAACAGCTCGGCGGGCGGTCCTATCGACCCCGCTCGTCACTTCGCGTTCCCGAGCGTGGAGCCGTTCAACTTCCAAGCGCGCTTTGGATTCAACGTGGGCCTGGGGCAGCGCACCGAGGTCCGCGGCGGAGTCGGCATGTTCTCCGACCTGTTCCCCGCCTCGTTCATCGACGGGGCGATTCAGAACTTCCCCAACTATTTCACTCCGCCGGTAACATCGGGCATCCTGTCGCCGACGGGGCCCAACAACGTGGTGAGCAACGCGGTAACGGCGAACAACACTGTGCAGGCCGGCTTCGCCGCAGGCCAGGGATGGGGCGCGATCAACAGCGCGCTGGTGAACCAGGGAGTGTTCCTGAGCTCGCCGCCGTCGATCGGCGCGTACTTTCCGGGCAAGTTCAAGGTGCCTGAGTACGTCGAGTACAGCCTGCAGATCCAGCAGCAGATCGACCGATTCGATGCGTTTACCATTACGTATGCGGGAAACTACGGCTACAACGAGGTGATCGTCAACCCGTTCATCAATCCCAGCTCGGGGACGTTCGATCCAAACGGCGGCGCGTGGGTGAGCGCGGGGGTGCCGAACATTGGCGGAATCGGAGTAGCGCCACCGAACCAGAACTACGGACGCGTTTCGGCATTCACCAACAACGCGCATTCCAACTACAACGGCATGCAACTCAACCTGAGACATAACGGTCACGGGGTTGCAGGCGAAGTGAGCTATACGTGGAGCCATTCGCTGGACGATGTTTCGAACGGCGGCACGGGATTGCCGTGGAATGGCGCTTCTGTCACCAACCAGGTGAGCCCGGACATGTTCGGCGAACAAAGCCTGAACTACTCCAACTCGGATTACGACATCCGCCACAACGTGACGGCAGATGTGATGTACGAGGAGCCGTACAAGAGCCATTACGGATTTCTCAACGTCGCGCTGGCCGGGTGGATCGTGGGCGGGAAGACGTATTGGCGGACGGGCGAGCCGTTCTCCGTGACGTCGAACCAGATCAACGACTACACACAACTGGGCACGGTGATGATGCCGGAGACGACCACGGGCGCACATTCGCTGAAGAATCTGTCATCGAATCGTCCGCACGCCTGCGTTGCGGCGACGACGTGCCTGGATCCGGCGCAATACGTACAACCATTTTCAGGCCCGGGCACGGGGCAGACGACGTTCGGCACGCTGCGGCGCAATTCCCTGTTCGGGCCACATTATGTGAACACGGATCTCACGCTGATGAAGGACCTTTTCAAGCATGAGCACACCACGTTCGCCATTGGGGCGAACGCCTACAACGTGTTCAACCATGCCAACTTCGCACCTCCGGGTGCGGCGGTGGGGTCGTCGACATTTGGAGTGATCAGCAGCGTGGCAGCTCCGCCGACAAGCCCGTATGGATCGTTTCAGGGCGCAGCGGTAACGCAGCGGGTGTTGGTGCTGCATGGCCGATTCACGTTCTGAAGACACGTATCCATTTGTGAAAGGCGTCTGCCCGCGGCAGGCGCCTTTTCTTTTTGTCGATGGGGTACCTGGAGAAATTAGGGCGATTTTCACCCAAATTTGGAATATTTGAGCCCAATTCTATCGATTTTTGTATACGGCTTCGAGCGCAAAACGCTTCCGGTTTCGTAAGCCGTTTATTTTCTTGCCGATTTTTGAGTAAACAACCATTTTCAAATTGGCCGTTGCCATGCTATTGTGCATGGTCATGGACGAGGCGGCTTTCCCCGCGGGGTGTTATTCGTTCTAGCCGCCGAAGCGCCATCGGGCTTCATTCTTGTACATTTCGACTCGCTGGACCCGCAGTCTTCCAGGGCGAATCAGGACTCCAAACCGGTTCTGAAACGCTACAGAAAACTACATGGAACACGGGGCCTTTCAAGGCATCGGTTCCCGATTTAATTTGGAGGAGTTCAATGCAAATCATCAGGTTGCGCGGCTGGTCGTGTCTGCTTGCGTTAGTGACTGTTTTTGGCCTGCTCATGCCGATGGCGGGGCGGCCGGCATACGGTCAGGCCACCACCGCTGCCGGTACAATCCAGGGAACTATTACGGATCCCAGTGGAGCCGTCGTCCCTTCTGCGACCGTCACCATCACTAACAAGGCAACCGGCGCCGTGGTCAAAGTGACGACCAATGCGTCGGGTTACTATTCCTCGGGCCCGCTGATTCCCGGTCCGTACACCATCGGGGTGAACCATGCCGGCTTTGCGTCGATGCAGGCGGGCGCGACGGTGCAGATCGGCAACGTAACCAACGGCAACCTGGCGTTGGCGGTGGGCAGCACGACCACAGTGATGGAAGTGCAGGCCAGCGACGTCCGCGTGGATACGCAGCAGTCTGAAGTTCAGGGTGTGTTGACCACGGCTCAGATTGAGAACCTGCCCATCAACGGGCGCAACTTCCTCGACCTGGCGCAGCTTGAGCCCGGCGTGCAGTTGCAGGACGGGCAGGACTTCGATCCCACGAAGGCGGGTTACACGTCGGTTTCGTTCAACGGTGTCTATGGGCGTAATGCTCGCCTGTCGCTGGATGGGCAGGACATCTCGGACGAAACGGTGGGAACGACGGTTTTGAACGTGACGCAGGGATCGATCGAGGAGTTCCAAGTCGGCCGCTCCGATCTTGACCTGTCGAATGAAATCACCTCGTCGGGCTCGGTGATTGTCAGCACGAAGTCGGGCACCAACCAGGTTCACGGCCAGGCGTTCTATGACTTCCGCGATGCGCGTGCCGGGTTTGCCAATGGCCCGGGCGGAATCGCGAACCCGTTCCAGCGGAATCAGTTTGGCGGGAATGCAGGCGGCCCAATCCTGCGCGACAAGCTGTTCTGGTTCGCCAGCGCGGAACGCCTCAAACAGGACGCCGCGGCTCCGGTCCTTGTTGCGCCCCCATTCGACGCGTTCACCGGTTCTTATGATGCCGCGTTCAAAGATACCTACTCGGCGGGCCGTGTGGACTGGAACGCGCCCCACGGCATCCACACGTTCTTCCGCCTTGCGTATGAAGTGAATGCGGCGGCCAGTACCTTCGGCCTGGGCTTTGCGCGTTATGCGAACCGCGATAACACGCCGGCTTTCGTCGGCGGCGCCGATTTCGTGACCGGCAAGCTGACCCATAGCTTCCGCTTTGGTTACCTCAAGTTCCACAACATGATTGCCGACGACAGCGCCGGCTTGCCGGACGTAGTCCCAGGCGTGCTCCTGCGCGGCTCCGGCGGTTTGTGGACCGGTCCGAACTACCTGGCACCGCAGGGCACGTTTCAGTCGGACAAGCAGACGCGCTACGACGGCGGCTTCAACCTCCGGTCGCACTCGATTCGTTACGGCTTCAGCCTGAACCGGATCCAGGGCGGCGGCTTTGCGTCGTTCTTCGGCCTCACCCCTTATATCCGCATCGCGACCAAAGACGTGAACGGCAGTTCCACCGATCCGGATCCGGGCAATTACCCGATCAACTACACCTATCTCGGAAACGGCCTCGGGTACTACACCGAAAAATCCGGATTTGGGCTGCCTGCCGGCGGGCAGGATGACTGGCGCGCGGGTCTCTACCTGGGCGATACGTGGAAGATCACCCACAAGCTGACCGCCAATTTCGGCATGCGCTGGGATCGCGACACGGGCCGCACCGACTCCGATCTGGCGCCAATTCCCTGCTCGGACGCAGTTACTGCGTTTGGCGCTGCGGCGCCCTGCACATCGGGCAACCTGTTCGACTCCCTGGTGCCGGGGCTTTCCGCGCCGGTGCGCCAACCGAACCTGAATCTGGCTCCGCAAGGCGGCTTCGCCTACGACCTGACAGGCAGCGGCAAGACGGTGATCCGCGGCGGCGCCGGCATCTATTACGAGAACAGCATCTTCAACAACACGCTGTGGGATCGCCCTGGAAAGCTAAAGTCAGGCCTGTTCAATGCTGAGTTGCAGCTCTGTGGCGGGTTCGGCACCACGGCAAATATCCCGGGCGTGGGCCAGATCACCAGCTTTGACGGCATATCCATCGCGGATATGTGCTCCGAGCCGGTGAAGCAGTCGGGGCCGGAGTGGATCAAGCTGCAGAAGTACTACCAGGCGCAGACCAAGGCGGCTGGAGCGGCTACGAACCCGGGCTATATCCCCTACAATCTGACGGACAACTTCGGAGATATCATCTACGCACCGAAGTACCAGTCTCCGCGCTCGGTGCAGATGAACATCGGCATTCAGCGGCAGGTCTTTGGGGGCGGCGTACTCAGCGTCGACTACCTGCGCAGCGTGATTACTCACATCGCTCAGAACTTCGATGTGAACCACATTGGCGCGGCGCGATACTTCAACGCGGCCGCGGCGCAAACCGCAATCGCACACACGCTGGCGCAATTCAACGCGTCAAGCATTGACCAGGCTATCGCGAATGGAGCAACGATCGCGGACTTCGCGAGCACCCACTACGACGCGAACGGGAATATCATCGACGGCGGCCTCGATTCTGGTAACACCGGCCTGGGCGGGTATCCTTCATCCGCTTATGGTCTTTCGGCCGATTCCGGAGCTGCATTCCCAGGCATGAACCCGGCATGGGGCAACATGCAGGTGTTCTACCCGATTGGCCGTTCGGTCTACAACGGCCTGCAGGCCAACTATCGGCAGCAGGTAAAGAGCCAGATTCCCGGGTTTACGGGCGCGAACATCGAGGTATCGTATGCATTCTCGCGGTTCGTGAGCACGGCAGGCGCCGATCAGTTCTTCAGCCCTGGCATCTTTGACCAGGATTGCCCGACCTGCTACATCGGACCGGGCGGCTTGGACCGTACCCACCAGTTGTCGTTTGGTGGATTCATGACCGCGAAGCATGGACCTATGTTCAGCTTCATCGGCCACCTCTACTCGTCGCTGCCGACGAGCCTGACCCTGGAAACAGATCCGTCCGGGTCCTCCGGCGAAATCTTCCGCACCGACGTGACGGGCGACGGCACCACGGGCGACCTGGTGCCAGGCACCATGCCTGGCGCATTCATGCGGCAGGTGAAGGGCAACAGCATCAACCGCTTGATTTCGCGCTACAATTCGCAGTCGGCCAACCGGCTCACGCCAGCCGGCCAGACTCTTGTGGACAACAACCTGTTTACGAGCGCGCAGTTGGAATCGCTCGGCGCCGTGACGCCGGCAATCTCGCCGGCCCCGGTGAACCAGGTCAACAATCCGTGGCTGCGCACGTTTGACGCTTCCCTTGCCTACCCCATCAAGCTGCGGTGGCTGGGTGAGCGGGCGTCGCTGGAGCCCAGCATCAGCGTCTACAATCTGTTCAACTTCAGCTTCTTCGGCGGCTTGGGCGGAGCCCTGGAAAGCACGGCGAGCCTCGGTCAGTCGGCGGCGGGGACTTCGTCGCTGGCGGCGAACACCACGACCGGTGTGGACCGTGAAGCGCTTCGCGTGGCGGACGGCTCGGGTACCTACGAGCAGGGCGCACCCAGGTCGATGGAGTTCAGCCTGAAGTTCAACTTCTAAACCTCAACCGGCAAGCATGAAAAGGGGCGCCCGGCGTGGCGCCCCTTTTCATTGGTTGTGATTTGATTTGCGTACTTTGATTTGCGTACCTGGTGCGGACGGCGCTGCGGCTATTCCGGTTTGCGCGACCCAGATGCGGCCTTCCTGGCAGAGGTCTTCTTTGCCGCGGCCTTCCTGGCGGGACTCTTGTTCGCGAGCGTTTTTTTCGAAGGTACGGCTTTCCTGGTAGCTGTCTTTTTCATCGACGCTGGCGCGCCCGCTTCCTTTCGGCGGGACGCCGGCGCGGTCTTTTTGGTCGGGGTCTTCGACTCCGACTTGCTGCGCGCCTGGCGGGTTTTGTCGGCGAGCAGATGCTTGAGGTCGGCTTCAAATTCGGGGGGCGTGAACGGGCGCGCGGACTTACGCAGCCGCTCGATGTCATAAAAGGCGCGACGCTCGGCGAGGAAGACGTGGACAACAAAATCCACGTAGTCGAGAAGAATCCATTCGCCATGACGGCGGCCTTCGACCGAGTTTGGCGTCACTCCGTGATTGCGCTTGAGGCGCATCTCGATCTCATCTGCGATGGCCAGGGCCTGGCGCTCGTTGGTGGCCGAGGTGACGAGGAAGAAATCGGAGAGGCCGGAATCGGCCGGGTCCAGCTCGAGAATGCGCGTGTCTTCGGCTTTTTTGTCTTCGCAGGCCGCAGCGGCGGCCTGAACGAGAATGCGGGTTTCTGAGTGGCTGTGATGTGTGACCATGCGGTCGATCGCTCTCCGTGCTTCATCGTAGCGGTTTGCGGGAACCGCGGGCAAGGAGGGCGGTCAGCGATAAAGCCCGTGCTCGCGAATATATTGCGCTACGGACCCGGGGATGACGGCCGGCGACGCTGCGGAATTGCCGCCGCGAAGCTGTTCGCCGCTGCGAAGCTGCTCACGGATCGCTGTCGCGCTGATTGCAATGTCGAGGCCGGGCAGGACGAACAGGCGAGCCTTCTGTCCGGCGGCGTTGTGGAGCTCATACGCTTCCAATTCGATGCCGGGGTCGGCGGAGCCGATCCGGTTGCAAGGATGGGCCGTAAGGCCGAGCGGCAGCACGGCGGCCAGATGATGGAAGTGCTGGCCGGGCCGCGAGGCGACGATGAGGTCGGCGGCGAACGGTATTTCCGGCGCGCCGTACCACTTGCGCAGGCTGAGGAATGAGTCGGCGCCGATGAGGCAGAAGAGTTCGACTTGAGGGAGGCCGGCGCGGAGCTTCTGGAGAGTGTGCAGGGTGTAATTGGGGCGGCCAGAGGCGTCTGGGGCGTCGATGGCCGAGATGGCGAAGCCACGCTCTCCGTTGACGGCCAGTTCGGTCATGGCCACGCGGTCCTGGTAAGGAGCGGTGGAACCCTCGGGCTTGAGGGGCTGGGCGCCTACCGGCGCGAAGAGCACGGAGTCGAGGCGCAGGGCGTCACGGGCGGCGCGCGCGATGGCGATATGGCCTCGATGCGGGGGATCGAATGTGCCGCCGAAGAATGCCACGCGGCGGGCGCCGGGCGAGTCCTGCTGCATGTGTTCATCGTAATTGCAGGTGCAGTGCCGGTGGGTGCGGGATTGGAGCGAGGCGCAGGTGTGATCGAGTGCACAGAGGGAATTTCATGCGCTGGTAGACTTGAGACTGGGACCGATGCTGAAGAAGACGTACGCGCGGTGGATGTACAACTGGGAAACCCGCCTGACCACGCGCGATGAGAATCGCGTGGTGCGGCCGCTGGAATGGGGATTGGAATGGATTGAGCCGTTCCTGTCCGCGCACCGGCTGGGATCGGCCGAGTTGCGGCTGGCTGCGTCGGACGAGGGCGCCGCCGCGGAAGATGCCATTGCACGCATCAATCAGATTTTGATCCGCCACAGCGACGAGTACTTTGGTTACGAGCGGCCGACAGACTTTCGGCTGGAGGAACGCTATCCGGAGCTGTTTCCCACCAACGTGCGACCGGAGACGCTGGCGCAGGATGCGGAATTGAAGCGCCGCGCAGAGAACGGCGAAATGGAGCGCGCGCAATTTCTGCGGTTCACTTCGCCGGAACGCACGCCGTATCCGGAAAACGACACGGTCAACGCGCGCTGGTTTCCGGCTCCAGCTCACAAGGATGCGTCGCGGCCGAAGCAGGCGATCGTGGTGCTGCCGCAGTGGAATGCCGACGCGTTCAGCCACAACGCGCTGTGCCAAATGTTCAACCGCATGGGCATCTCGGCGCTGCGGCTTTCGAAGCCGTATCACGACATTCGCCGGCCCAGCGAGCTGGAGCGGTCAGATTATGCGGTGAGCGCGAACATTGGGCGCACACTATCGGCGTGCAGGCAGGCAGTGGTCGATATTCGCTGCTGCATGGACTGGCTTGAGCAGCGGGGCTACGAGCACTTCGGTGTGCTGGGAACGAGCCTGGGATCGTGCTATGCATTCCTCGCCAGCGCGCACGACAAGCGCATCCGCGTGAACGCGTTCAATCACGCATCCACCTCGTTTGGAGATGTGGTGTGGGCGGGACAAAGTACGCGGCATATCCGCGCGGGCCTGGAGCAGGCCGGGCTGACGCAGGAGCGCCTGCGCGCGCTATGGGCCGCCGTCAGCCCCGTCAATTACTACGGAAAATTCGCGAGCGAACAGGCAGGCGGACCTGACAAGAAGGTGCTGCTGGTCTATGCCGATTACGACCTGACATTTCCGCGCGAGTACTCGCTGCAGGTGGTGGACGCGTTTCGCCGCCACGGCGTCAATTTTGAAACGCGTGTGCTGCCATGCGGGCATTACACCACCGGCGAGACGCCGTACAAGTACATGGACGGCTGGTTTCTCGGCTCGTTTGTTTATCGCGCGTTCAAGCAGCTTCGCGCGGAAAGGGCTGGGGGCAGTTACGCGCAATCTCAGATGGCCGATGGGGTGGAAGAGGAAGCAGTCAGGCAGTAGGCAGAATCAATAGCGGGGCAAACAGAATTGCGCGGCAGCTAGCGGCGGCGGTGGTGCGGACGGGACGCAGCGGGGTTCGTCCCGCTGGAAGCGCCCTGCAGGTCGAGCTTCAGCAGCTTGATGGGATCGAGATAAGCGCCTTGCCAGCGCACGGCCCAGTGCAGGTGCGGACCGGTAACGCGGCCCGTGGCGCCGCTCAGGCCCAGGATGTCGCCGGTATTCACGTGCTGGCCCTCCTTCACATCGATGCGGCTGAAGTGCATGGACTCGGTGAAGAGGCCCATGCCGTGATCGATGACGACGCAGTTGCCCTCGAAGTAGAGCGGGCGCGCCAGAACGACGACTCCGCTGTTGCTGGCATGCACCGGAGTGCCCATGTGCGCGCGGAAATCCGCGCCCTTGTGGATGCTGGCCAGCTTGCCGTTGAACATGCGCCGGACGCCGAAGCTGTCAGTGGCCGCCGCCGATACCGGCGCGTGGAAGCCGCCATGCCAGAGAGGTTCTGGGGCGCTTGAGGCAAACACGTTCGCTTTGAGTTCCGATTGCTCGTGAATCTGCTTGAGCGCTTCGGGACCGGGCTCGACGAATTTGGGCTGCACACCGAGCGATTCGGTGCGGTAGTGCGCGGCGTGAATGTTGATGGTGCGGCTGAAGTCGGCAGAATCCGGCGTGGCGATGACATGGATCTTCAGCGTTGACGGGCCGATCGGGGCGTCGACGTCCACTCCGGCGAGGGCCGTCCATTCACCGGGATGTTTACCCTGGAAGAACTGCACATTGCGCCCCAGCCATTCTCCGCTTACGTGACTCGCTCCAGGTGCGTTGACGCGGATCAGTTCGGGTGATCCGGCGACGACGATTTCCGGGGTGAGCTGCACCGGCGAGGCAGTGTCTAGCTTCTGCGCCGGCGCAAATGCGGGAAGCAGGACTACGGCGGTGATCCATGCAAAAAGACGAAAGCCGGTCATGCGTTCAGCATAACCGGCTCACGGACGACGGTGTTCCTAGTACGTCGTTAGCTTGACCCGCAGCAGCGTGGTGCCTTCGGCGCGCAGGTTGAGGCCATAGTCGGTCTGGTCGCCGTTCCAGATGCGCACCGTCTTCCATTTGCCCGCGGCGTCGTAGCTGCCCTCAGCTACTTCGAGGAAGAGGCGTTTCTTCGATGCATCGAACTTCGGGGTGAAGTCGACGCGCACGTGGTGCCCGGCGACGAGAAACTCATCGGGGCCGAGCGCGATGAGGACAGCGCCTCCATCGGGCGGATTGTTGCCCTTCGGCTTGATCCAGTTGCCGAACGCGGGAAGACCGTAGCTCAGGTCCGCCTGCCAGCGAGGAAAATCGAGCGCCTGCGTATGCGTCTGAGGATCTTCACTGGCTCCGCGCACATTGCCTGCAAGGTTGGCTGCAGCGAGTTGGCGTGCGATCGGCTCGAGCAGCGCGTACTCGTTGGCGACTGGGGCGAGACGTGTCTCGGGACCGTGCGAGGTTTTGTCGCCCATGGCCTCGGCGCCCTCAGTAAGGTTGGAGTAGGCGGTCAGGTCGAGGCCGAATGGCGCGAAGCCAATGGCGCCCTGCCCAATGGCGGCGAAGACGTAATGCGCATACACGGGCTCGTTGCCCGTCTCGGGAATGAGCAGCGGATTGTTGAAGCGCTTGTACTGATCGATGACCGCCATGTACTTCGGGTATTCGGGGATGTAGATGTCGGGCGCGATCAGCGCGAGCGAAGGCGCGGCGACCTGGTAAAGCCGGATGTTCTGGTCAGTGGGCGCGCCGGACTCATACGAACCGGGCTTGCCCGGGTGAAAAGGATCGCGAAGTGCCGCATTAAGGTAGAGCGGCAGGGGATATTCGGCCTTGCCCGCCGTGGCCACCTGCTCGATATACGTGGCGATGCACCATGCCTGGAAGGTCTCGTCGGCGGCCTCGCCAAAGACCTGCTGCCACGTGCCGGGCTGGAGACCGAGGGCTTCGACCAGCTTCTGCGGAACCGGGCCGGCAAACTCCTTCTGTGCTTCGGGGCGATAGTCGCGAATGCCGCCCCACACACCGGCCTCGTTCTCCACTTGCACCATCACGACGGTGCGCTGGGCGTCGACGGCGCGCAGGTGTCGCATGAGGGCGACGAATGCCTTCTTGTCTGCCTCGAGCCGCGCCGGCGAAAAGGTGCTGGGTGAATCCACCGTCTTGCCCTGCTGGTTGACGAGAAACGGATACTTTTCCTGATCCTGCTTGATCCACTGCGGCGTGTAGTGCGACGAGCCGTTTTTCCATGTGCCGAACCACAGCAGCACCATGTGCACACGATGGGCGCGCGCCTGTGTCAGCATGCCGTCGACGACCGCGAAGTCGTAGTGCCCGGGCGTGGCTTCGACCTGCTCCCAATAGACGGGCACTTCCACGGTGTTGGCGCGCAGGATGTCGGCGGCGGGAAACACCTTGTCAAAGTAAGCCGGCCAAGCCGATGAGTTATTGGCCTGGAACCCGAGCATCAGGTAGGGCGCGCCATCCACCATCAGTGCGAAGTGATGGTCTTGTTCCACGATGGCGGGAATGGGATGCGCTGCGATCTTCGGCGTCTGTGCGGATGTAAGCGTTTGCAGAGCGATGCCAAGAGCAAAACAAAACAAGGCGGGCTTCATGAAAGCAAGCATATCCGAAGGCCCTGCCCGCCAAGAGCAACTTTCATTGACTTAGCCGTGAATCATGCGTGCAAATGCCTGCCATGGCGCCGTCTGCCCCAGCGGAATGCGAGTCAGCCACATCACCAGCAGCATCAGCGATGCTATCCAGGTGACGCGATGCACCTTGCGAAGGGAAAAGACATCGTAGACCACAATGGCTGCCGGAAACAGGCAGATGATCAGCAATTGCACCATGGGATTCGACGCAATGCCAAGGGTGTAGGGGAATCGTCCAATGGCGGCGTCAAGCAATGGAATGGTGGCCAGGATGATGAGCCGCTTGTGCTGGTCAGGCTTGCGCCGCACCGAGTAGCTCCACGCGGCGAGAACGGCAAAGCTGATCAGTGCGCTCACCGGCACGATGAAGAACGTCAGCGGCGAAAGGCCCGATTCGGGAGGCGAGAAATCCCGGCGCAAGGAATTCACCGCGGCCGCCGAGGCGATGGGAATGAGGCACAGAGCCAACCCGAAGCCCCACAAACCGAACGCCATGTGCAGCTTCACCTTGCGCACGGATACCAGCGTGGTTTGCACGATGAGGGTGAGCAGCCACAGCGTCATGGCCGCGGCATGCACATGAATGATCGGCGCGGGCAGATGCGCTCGCACCATTCCCGCAGCATAATACGTTTTGGAGAAGCCCAGCCACACCGTCACCAGGATTAGCAGGCACATGCAGGGGAAGAAGATGCGATCAGTCTGAAGCTTGGCCCTCCGCGGAGCCATCACGGTTGTGGACATTTCTATCTCCTATAAGTGAACAGGACTTGGGTATCGTCGAAGGCCGGGGAAGGACTCCACCATAGCAATTGCGCAAGTGCGCACGCAATAAAAAACAGTTCGGCGCCCTGGAATCGGGACAGAGAACCGGGACAGCAGCCGAGCGCCGCGGTGTCAGCGATCTATCTAGCGGTAGGTTACTTAGCAGCCGCGGGGCGCGGATGCTCGGATTTCCATTTCTTGATGCGGCGTTGAATCGCGGAAAGCTGGTCCGCCGTGATGCGCGTGCCTACGTTCTGGCGATTGGCGATATAGCGATCTTTGTTCGGAGTATCTGCAGACGCCGCAAGGTCGAACCAGAAGTAAGCTTCGGCATCGTCCTGCGGGACACCCTGCCCCATGGTGTAGAGCATGCCCAGCGTGCCCTGCGCGCCCGCATCGCCCTGGTCCGCGGCTTTGCGGTACCAGGTGGCCGCCTTCACCTTGTCGCGCGGTACGCCGCGGCCGTAGGTGTAGGCTTCGGCAAGGTGGATCTCGCCCGCGATGTTATCCTGCGCGGCGGCTTTGACATACCATTCCGCCGCCTTGTTCCAGTCTTCCGACGCATCATCGGGATCCTGCGCGGCCCCGGCGGCTTTGGCGTATGCCTCGCCCGCGGCCACCTGAGCCGCAGCGTCGCCGCCATTGGCCCGGGCGAGGAGAGCTGCATCCACCGCAGCCTGCGCAACAGCATATGTTGAGCCCATGGTAAGAAGCGCAAGAATGATTGGGAGCGTGTGCAGGGAAACCCGTGACATGGAAGAAAAGATAACAGAGACGATTCGCCTGATCGCGGCAGACGTTCCTGTTCGCCGTTGCCCCGGCAATCCTGTATATGCCCGCCGGGAAAACGGCTAGAATGCATGCATGACCGATCGCATGTCGCTCCCGCTCGCCCAAGCCGATCCTGACATCGCCGCCGCCGTCGAACACGAACGGCTCCGCCAGCACGAAGGGCTGGAGATGATCGCCAGCGAGAACTTTGTTTCCGAGGCGGTCCTGGAAGCCGCCGGATCTGTGTTCACTAACAAATACGCGGAAGGCTATCCCGGCCGCCGCTATTACGGTGGATGCGAGTTCACCGACATTGTGGAGAACCTGGCGCGCGATCGCGCGAAGCAGATCTTTGGCGCCGAACATGCCAACGTGCAGCCGCACTCGGGCTCGCAGGCCAATGCTTCGGCGTACGCGGCGGTGCTGCAAGCCGGAGATACGATTCTTGGTCTAGATCTGGCGCACGGCGGGCACCTCACCCATGGCCACAAGCTCAGCTTCAGCGGCAAGCTCTACCGGCCTACGTTTTACGGCGTGCGCCGCGACACCGAAACCATTGACTACGACGAACTCGAGGCCATCGCCGAGCGCGAAAAGCCCAAGGTGATCATCGGAGGCGGCAGCGCCTATCCGCGCCTGTGGGATTTTGCGCGCATGCGCCAGATATCTGACAAGGTGGGCGCGATCTACGTCTTCGACATGGCGCACATTGCTGGGCTCGTAGCCGGCGGCGTGCACCCCTCGCCCGTGCCGCACGCGCACATTACCACGACCACAACGCATAAAACACTGCGTGGGCCGCGCGCGGGCCTCATCCTGTGCGGAAGCGATCTGGCCGCCGCCGTGGACAAGGCTGTGTTCCCCGGACAGCAGGGCGGGCCGCTGGTGCATATCATCGCCGCCAAGGCCATCGCGTTCGGCGAAGTGCTGCGCCCCGAATTTCGCACCTATGCCGCGCAGATTGTGGCCAACGCCAAGGTGCTGGCCGAGGCGCTGCAAGCCGCGGGTTATCGCATCATCTCCGGCGGCACCGACAATCACCTGATGCTGGTGGATGTGTTCTCAAAGGGCATGCTGGGCTCTGAGGCCGAACTGGCGCTGGGCAAGGCGGGAATCACGGTGAACAAGAACGCAATCCCATTCGACACCAATCCTCCGCTGAGACCGTCGGGCATTCGCATCGGCACACCCGCGCTCACCACGCGCGGCATGAAGGAAGGGGAGATGCGGCAGATCGCGAAGTGGATCGTGCAGGCACTCGAGCATCGCAATGATGATGGCGTGCTGGAGCGCATTCGCGGCGAAGTCAGCGATCTGGCGAATCAGTTCCCGCTCTATGCATGGCGCAGGCAGGCCGTCCCCGTGGGTGCATGATGGTGCGAGATATTACATGCCGCCGCCCAGCCTGCGGCATGTGATATGTCACCAGGCTCGCACTTAGAATGGACCGACCTGCAGCGGTTTTGCGGGGCGCAGCAATTCTCCAGATATGGTGCAGCAAATCTCCACATATCGATTGCAGGTAATCAATACATTCGCTCCTGGGATGCAGATATTCTGGGAGCATAGATGCACATCGCGGCAATTGCGGGTGACAATGTTGGAACAACACTGAAGTAAGCGGCTCTAAGTGGCCAATCCAGCCCAACATCCTATATGCTGATCGCATGACCATTGAAGCTATCCTTGCTGAAATCGATTCTGAAATTGCGCGACTGACCGAAGCTAGAAGGCTTTTGGGGACTGCGGATTCCACCAGGTCCACATCGAGCAAGCGCAGCCCAAAGAAATCCGCCGGCAAAGCGCGCAAGACGCGCGTACTGAGCGCGGAAGCAAGAAAGCGCATCGCCGACGCGCAAAAGCGCCGCTGGGCCGCTCAGAAGAGCAAATCGAAGAAAGAGGCCTAGGAGCCGCGCTGTTTCACAGCATAGCTCTGCAAATCGAGCAGCCTGACGCAGCAAACCGCAAAGGATGCGTGACCGGCTTACACCTGGATTCGCGGAGTTGTCTCTGGAATCCACGGGGAGTTATCTGACGCGCACGGCGCGCTCGCGTGCCGTGCGTGATTCCTGGAATCGGGCGTGGCATCGATGGCGCAGACGGTTGCGCCATCTGAAGGGGCGCCAGCGAGTTACCAGGTTTCGACCGCGAGGATGTTCGGCGGCCCGGGATGACCCTCGATGACCTGGGTCTCGATCACCGCCTCGAGATTCTTCTGATCCCAATCGCGCCCTGCCCGCGCCACCAGCGAATCCAGGTATTCCGGGTTGTAGAGGATCTCGCCTGCCGCCTCGGTTCCCTCTTCTGAGATGCCGGCTGCGATAATTACCGGCTGGCCCGTCGTCTGGTCGTGGATGCGCGCGACGATGGCGTAATCGCGCGAGAGCTTTTGATACGGCAGATCCCACGCCGTGGCCCAGGTTGTCTTGCTGGAGCTCTTGCGGTCCACCAGAAGGGCCACGCCGTCTTTCGATTCGAAGCCAAAACGGAGCTTCTGAGTCACCCGCAGCGTCCAGATATTGTCGAACGCCCCAATCAACACGAAGGGCCCTTCGCGTAGCTGCGCGAAGCCTGCTTCAGACGCCGGCAGCACCCGGAACGACTTGTGGCGCGAGGCAAGGGCCGCCACGGTGCGGGTCAAGGTGATCACGTCTGCCAGCGCCAGGTTCCCGGAGTAGTGCAGCCGAAAGTAAAGCGGCTCGGGACGCGAGTTGCTCACCGGCGTGTCGAAATTGTTGATTGCGCCTACGTCGATATTCTTGGCGGGCTCGCCCAGGCAGAACGTAGTAGGGTTTACGCTCCCGGTCACCGGGGCCCAGAAACGGTCAGTGTTCGAGGGTGGCGGCGGCGCGGCGTGGTAGTGCAGGCCGGCAAACAGGCCGGCCGTTCCGGCCAGAACCACGAGGAGCGCAACTCCTCCACTTAGAAACCATCGCAGCCGCCACCAGCGGCTGAGCAGCGCCGGGTGCTGCACGAACGCGGGCGCGACCTCGGCGGATGCCGCCAGGGTAAAGGCTTGCGGCGGTTCTTCCGGCGCCGCCAGCCGTTCCTGTTCCCGGAAGATTGGGATATAGGAACCGGTTGGCAGCTCGATCACCAGTTCGTCAGGCGCTGCGAACTCGTAATAATACTGCTTGAGCCGGCCACGGACTTCCTTGGCCGTAATCCGGACCACCGGCTCGGCGTTGGCATCGTAGCTGGGGTCCTTGCCGAAGATTTCCACGCCGATGGTTCGTTCCTTCAACCCGTCGGCATGCCCGAGCAGGGTCTGTTCCACCACGTGGGAAAGAAGCAGAGGATAGCGCTTGCTGTTGGCAAAAAGACGATGGGCAAGGAGCCGGTTGAGCTGCTCACGGATGCGAGCGGCGTCGGCCACAAGCTTCGACTCCGTCGTCTCGGGAGCGGCCTTCTGCCCCACAACAGCCATCACGTTCTCCTTGTTTTGCGGGCGGGTGGTTCCTCTGCTCGTACGCATGCGCGGAGCAGCCTCTTTTATCCACCGTACCGCGTATGATACGTGGACGTAATTTACTTGTCTATATGCTTTATTTTGCAAGTTCTAAAGAACTTATGGCAATGCGGCTCAAACGCTACGCGATTCAACCTTTTTCCTCGAATGCAAACCCCCTATAGTGGCTCCCGGTCCAGAAGATGAGCCGAAAGCATCGGTGTGCGGCGCGATTTTCGCTCTTCAAAGCCATGCTGTAAGCGCATTTTCTTGTGATTGCGGCTCCTCGCCCCTCCGTTTGCCAGACCTGGATTCATCCAGGCAGGACTCACCGAGGGGCGCTTTTTTGTCTGACGAGCGGTCGAGCGGTTTCTCGTTGACAGCTGGGACCTCTTCAACAACGCGGCACCGCGATTCCCTGCGGCGAAGTTGTGATCACAAGTCATTGCCGAATTGATTGCCTGCTGATAAAAGAATCGTGAGGCGGTGCTGAAGCGGCAGACGCAATTCCCCTTGCGCTTTGCTGTGGCCGGCCGCTTGACGCTGCATTTGTGTTTAGCTCGCCTGTGCTTCCCCTGGGTGGCGCAGTGAGCCTTTGGTGTCTCTCGCCCGTTGAACCGATCCTCTTGTCCGAGGCTGATTTCCCATGACTCCATCGCTGATGCCGCACGCGGTGTGCTGGAAGCAGGATCCAACCCTGATCTGGACGATGGCCATCTCGAACGCCGTCACCTTCCTCAGCTACGTCACGCTCTGTGTCATGCTGTTCTACCTGGCGCGGAAAACGCGGGGGGCGGTAGCGCGGGACTGGGCGTTTTTCCTCATTGGCTTCGGCATCTTCATCGTGGCGTGCGGCGGCACCCACCTGATGGAGGTGATCACGACCTGGATCCCGGTGTTCTGGATCGACGCGTGGATCAACGTCGTCACGGCGGTGTTCTCGGCCTATGTGGCCATCGAGTTCACCCGCAAGGCGTCGAAGCTCGGGTTTGGCATCAACGATTACGCCCGCCGCCTGAGCGACACGGAAAGCGAGCGCGCCCGCATGCAGGAAAGCCTGCTGGCCGCGCGCAAGCTGGAAGAGTGGAACCGCATGGCCGCCGTGGTGAGCCACGAGATCAACAACCCTCTCGCCGCCATCGGCAACCTGCTCTTTCTCATACAGTTGAATCCCGAGCTTCCGCCCGATGTGGGCACAATCGTCGAGCAGGCCAGCGGCGAGGTGAAGCGGATTGAGACGCTGACGCGTTCGACCCTCGGCTTCTTTCGCACCTCTGCCGAACCGGAACCTGTCGACTTGGTCTCCTCGGCCGAAGCCGTGCGTTTCCTGCTGGGGCCTACGCTGCGACAGCGGGTCGTGGAATTGAAGATTGAGTCGCAGGGCGACTGCTCGGTGAACGCCTACGCCGTCGAAGCTCGCCAGGTGCTCCTGAACCTAGTGCGGAACGCCGTCGAGGCGTCTCCTAAGGGAGGCGCTGTGGTAACGGTCAGCCTGGAAGGCCGGAAGGACGACGTACGCGTGGTGGTGGCCGACCAGGGACAGGGTATCGCGCCGGAGATTCAGGCGCGGCTATTTCAGTTCGGCGCCAGCACCAAGGGCGAACACGGCAACGGCATGGGCCTGTGGCTGGTGAGACAGCTCGTGACCCGCCACGGAGGCGCCATCGAAGTGGAATCGAAGCCCGGCGAAGGGGCGCGATTCATCGTCTGCTGGCCGCGACGGATTTCCGATGCTTCGGCATCGGCCGAGCCCGTGGCTGGAAGCATAGTCAGCCAACTCCAGAAGTCGTGAATTCTCATCGAGCAGATTGTGCGGCGGTTCTTGGGAGCTTTTCGCGGGCAGGTTTGTCACACGTACAGTTAAGACAACCGTGCGCGGCACATGTGCCGCAACATTGGATCAGCTTTTTGCGGAGCGCAGCGCGGGCGCGGTGCGCGCGGACGGCGGCGTTGCCCGGGGTGATGTTGTGGGCTGCGGCGTAGGCGGTGAGGCTCTCTTCGCCGAGATCCAGTGCGCGCAGTAGGGATGCGTAGGCCGGAGCGATGGAATCCAGCGCTCCGGTGATGCATTGACAGGCAGCGTCTTTGAGCAGCGGCTCGGCGGCAGGCTCGCGTTCAAGCTCCCGAGCCCATCGGTCGAGTGCCGCGCTTTCTGTGGTTCGGCGGCGGTAATGGTCAATGATGGCGTTTCGCAGGATGCGGTAGAACCAGGCCACTGCCGACTCGTTATCGCGCAGACTGCCGGAGTTCTCGAGGGCGCGCATGTATGCCGTCTGCAGGATGTCTTCGGCGAGGGCGCGGTCATCGACTCGGCGCGTGAGAAAACCGAGGAACTTCTGCCGGAGATCGATAAGCGGGTTGGGAATCGTTTCTCTCATTCGGGATGGGGCGGGACAAGAACGCCTATCCCCGCCCCTTGCTGGTTGGATGAGTGAACACGGCGGTTAGCTTCGCTTTGGGCACACGCAGACCGGCCCGCATTCGCAGGCTGGTCCGCAGGGGCAGATCGACAGAATTACGTTCTTCATGGGTGATTCCTCCGTGAACGCTGTGGTGCGTTCGAATGGGCAGACGCAGAAGCCCGGTTGGCATTACACCGGTTTGCGTGAAACGCATCCGGCAGGGGCGGATGACGATGCGTGCACGGCGCTCGGTATACTCGCCTTTCAGGCGGCAGCTCCGTCCATAAAACAGCGAACCGCCCCGGAGAACCCCTTGTCTTCTTCCCGTCGTGGATTTTTGAAGTCGCTTTCGCGGACCGCACTGGTGTTGTCGCTGGAGGATGTTCTGGGACTGGCGCGGCCGTTTGCGCAGCAGGCGCCTGCCGATCAGAAGCCGAAGAGCAGTGCGCGCCAGAGCTACTCGGCTGAGGCGCGGCCGGCGCCCAAGGGTGCGCCTTCGCCGGTTGCGGGAACGCCGCTCGGAGTGCAGTTTGTGGATGTGGCGAAGGAAGCCCGGCTGAACGTCGAGACAATCTTCGGCGGCGAGCACAAGAACAAGTACCTGCTGGAGACGACCGGCTGCGGCGCGGCGTTTTTCGACTACGACCAGGACGACTGGCTGGATATTTTTCTCGTGAACGGGTGGCGGCTGGAAGGCTTCGCGAAGGGCAAGGAGCCCTACTGCCATCTGTTCAAGAACAATCGCGACGGGACGTTTACAGATGTGACATCAGGGTCGGGGCTGGAGCACAAAAGCGGCTGGGGCCAGGCGTGCTGCGTGGGCGACTACAACAACGATGGCTGGAATGACTTGTTCGTGACCTATTACGGGCAGAACGCGCTGTATCGCAACAACGGCAACGGAACGTTTACCGATGTGACGAAGCAGGCCGGACTGGAACAGGACAGGCTGCGGTGGAACTCCGGGTGTGCGTTTCTGGATTACGACAAGGACGGGCATCTCGACCTGTTCGTGGGCAACTATATCGATCTCGATCTGAAGAAGACTCCGACTCCGGAGGAGGCTAACTGCACGTACAAAGGAATCCTTGTGGCGTGCGGGCCGCCCGGGCTCGATGGCGGGAAGAATCTGCTCTATCGCAACAAGGGCGACGGCACCTTTGAGGATGTGAGCGAGAAAGCCGGCATGTGGGGGACCCTCGGCACCTATGCGCTAAGTTGCGCGGCGGTTGACCTGGATGATGACGGCTGGCCGGATATCTATGTGGCGAACGATTCTACGAGCGCCACGCTCTATGTGAATCAGAAGGACGGCACGTTCAAGGATCAGGCGATCGAGGCGGGCGTGGCGTATTCGCCCGATGGGAAGCCGCAGGCGGGCATGGGCGTGAGCGTGGGCGACTACAACCGCGACGGGCTGCCCGACCTGGTGAAGACCAATTTTGCGGGCGATACGGATTCGCTCTACATGAACCTGGGCGAGGGGTCGTTCGACGACAAAACGTACCAGGCGGGACTGGGCGTGAACACGAGGTTGCTCGGGTGGGGTGTGAGCTTCCTCGATATAGATAACGATGGATGGCTCGACATCCTGGTGGCGAATGGGCACGTGTATCCCGAGGTGGATGGGACCGAGGTGGACGCGGCCTACGCGGAGCGGAAGTACCTGTACCGCAACCTGCGCAACGGTCAGTTTGAAGACGTGAGCATGACGGGCGGAACGGGGATTACAGCGGCGGCGAAAGCGCGCGGGTTCGCAGTGGGAGACTTCGATAACGACGGTGATTTGGATGCGGTGGTGAACTGCGTGAATGCGGGACCGCAATTGTTGCGGTGCGATGCCGACGCCGCGACGCAGAAGCGGTCATGGATCAAGATTCGGCTGGTGGGTGTGAAGTCGAACCGGACGGGGATTGGGGCGAAGATCAAGGTCGTGGCTCGGACGGGCTCGCCGGTGCTCAACGCCAAGCCGGACGCCTCCGGTACGCCCGCGCCGCTGGTGCAGATTGAGGAGGTGCGGTCGTCGAACGGATATTATTCGGCGAGCGATCTGCGCGTGCACTTCGGATTGAACGACGCGAAGAAGGTAGATCTCGTGGAGATTCGCTGGCCCTCGGGCGCGGTGGACACGCTGAAGGATCTCGATGTGAATCGGCTGTATGTGGTGCAGGAGGGCGGCAAGGTGCTGAAAAACGAGTCGCTGACCGCGGCGAAGAAGAAGGGCTGAGGGGCGAGTCCCGGGAGGAAGCCGGCGGGAACAAGAAGCGACGCGAACCGCCTACGTCTCAATTACTGCTTTCGACAGATTGCGCGGCCGGTCCACGTCCACCCCGTGCTCCAGCGCCATGTAGTAGCTGAACAACTGCAGGGGGATTACCTCGGCAATAGGCAGCAGATATTCGCCTGCGGCATCCACTTCAACTATGTCGGTGGCGAGCGCTCGCACCTGTTCGTCACCGCGGTTTGCGATGGCGATTACGCGCGCGCCCTGCTTCTTCATGTCCTCGAGCAGTTGCAGAGTCCGCTCGTAACGCAGCACGGAATCTTCAAGGCCGCGATCGACTGTCGCGAGCGCAACCAGCGGGACATTCTCGCTCACCAGCGCGTTTGGCCCATGCTTCAGCTCGCCAGCGGGATAGCCCTCGGCATGCACGTACGATGATTCCTTCATCTTCAGCGCGCCTTCTCGGGCAATCGCGTAATGAATGCCTCGCCCCAGGTAAAGAAAGGTGTTGGCGTCCGCATAGCGCTTCGCCAGCGCCTCGGTGGCTGCCCGCCATCCCTCAAGCTGCCGCTCGATCTGTCCCACCAGCGCGTTCAGCTCCCGCAAATTGCGCGCGGCCTCGGCGGCGTCCATCGCCGCCGTCCGTTCGCCGAGATAAACAGCCAGCAGATACAGGGCGGTGAGCTGACATGTGAAACTCTTCGTCGCCGGAATCGCCTTCTCCGGACCCGCTGCGAGCCGCATGGCCGCGCCCGCGTCGCGCAGCATCGAACTGCCCGGCACGTTGGCGATGGCAAGCGTCTGCTCGCCCCGGGCGCGCGCCAACCGCAGCGCCGCCAGCGTGTCTGACGTTTCACCCGACTGCGAAATCACCAGCACCGACGGATGCCGCGGGTTCGCCGTGTTGCGGCATCCCCACTCACTCGCATACTCCACGTCTACCGCGAGGCCGCACAAATCCTCGAGCAGAATTTCCGCCGCCAGGCCCGCGTGCCGGCTCGACCCGCTGGCCGCAATCAGCACTTCGCCGCGTGCGTTCAGCCATTCGCCCATTGGGGTAAACGCATCTGCCTTCAGGCTGTGACCGTCTACGTAGAGAGCCAGGGTGCGCCGCATTGCCTCCGGTTGTTCGAAGATTTCGCGAAGCATCGCGTGAGGAAATTCGGTCATTCGCACTTATCTCCCGAGCGGCTCGCCGCAACTCTTCGCGCACGAGCAAATTGGGCAGGCCGCCCCTTCCATTTTATGTTGAGGCTCCCCGGTCCCGCGCCGGGCCTCACTTGCCGCCGGCCAGCTCCGCAGCCTTGGCCCGCTCGGCCACTGCATCCTGCGCCCGACCCTGCCGGTCATACGCCAGGGCAAGCTGCTTGTGCGGATCACCAAACGTCCCATCGGCCGCAATCGACTCCTGGTAGCGCGAGATCGCGTCCGCAATTTGCCCCTTCAGCAGCGCCTGATTCCCCGCATTCAGCAGGAAATTGGCTCGCTGCCGGTTCACGGCCGCCTGGCTCAGTTGCGCGGCCTGCCGGCGATACTCCGCGGCTTGCGCTCGCGTCTGCTTCATCTCGGCCCTGAGCTGTTCCGCTTTCGTGGCGTCGCCGGCCGCACTGGCCGCTTCAGCATCCGGCCCCAATTTCGCCGCTATTTCGGCCAGCACGCCAGCCAGATTCACCAGCGGCCCAGGCTGCCCCGGCTGCAGCGCTATCGCCTTCTCCAGCGCTTCTTTCGCTTCCGGCAGACGCTCCGCCTGCTTCAGCGTGCTGCCCAGAATCGCCCACGCATTCCCGTTATCGGGACGCAGCGCAACAGCCTTGCGCAACTCATTCACCGCATCGTCCATGCGCCCAAGCTGCATGTAAAGTATGCCCAGCGTGTACGGCGGATCCTCCAATTGCGGATCCATCTCTCCCGCCTTCGCCAGTTCGACAACGGCCTCATCCATGCGATCTTTGAACTTGTACGCCAGCCCCAGGTCGTAGTGAAGCTGCGGATCATTCGCATCGAGCGCGACCGCTGCCTTGAAGTCGTCAATCGCTTCATCGAATGCCGAAAGCTGAATGTGGGCCACGCCGCGGTCCTTTAGAATTGCCGCGCTCTTCGGGTCCAGGGCCTGCGCGCGATCGAGCACCGGCAACGCCTCTTTCGCCTTGCCCGTCAGCGTCATCGCCAAACCGAGATTCGCCAGCAACGATGCATTCTTCGGGTCCGCACGGATCGCCTTCTCAAACCAGGGAATCGCATCCTCCTGACGCCCGAGACGCTGCAGCGCCATCGCAAGGTCGCCCGCCGCGCCCGCAATCCCGGGTTGAAGTTTCAGAGCTCGCTCGAATGCCGCCGCCGCTCCATCATCCTGTCCCGCATCGGCCAGCGCGCGCCCGTACTCCACCAACGCGTCGGCCCTCTGCGGCTCCGCCTTTGCCGCAGGCTCCAGCGTAGCCAGCGCCGACGTCACGTCGTGCTGCCGCCGATAAACCGCGCCCAGGTGGGTGCGCGCCGACAAATCGTTGGCGTCTTCAGCCAGCGCCCTCTCGAACGCGGCCTTCGCTTCGTCCCAGCGCGCCTGCTGCGCCTCCACCGTGCCGATAGCGTCATCAATGGCGGCCTTCGGTCCCGTCAGCTTTTCTTCGGCGCGAAACTCCCCGATCGCCTCATCCGGCTTGCCCGTCGCCGCTAGCGCCCGTGCGTAGCTGTCATAGACGGCCGCATTCTGCTGCGCGGATCCCAGCCGTGTCACCGCTTCAAAGTACGGAATTGCTTTCGCCGGCTCTCCCGCATGCGCCAGGGCCAGCGCAAGGTTCGTTTCAATGCCGGCATCGTTCGGCTTGAGCTGCTCGGCCTTCTCCAGCTCAGGCACGGCATCCGCCGCGCGATTCAGCGCCAGCAGTGCCGCGCCCAGTGCCTCATGGCCCTCGGCGATCTGCGGCGCCAGCTTCACCACGCGCGCAAACTCTGCGCGGGCTTCTTCATACTTTGCCGCTTGCATATCGGCGTAGCCCGCGTGAAATGCCGCATCGGCCTTATGCAGCGCGTCCGGCTCTGAAATTTTTGCAGACTGGCCGTGCAGCAACGCAGATTGCAGCACCACACAAACGATGAGACTGCCTCGGCAGAGCACGCCAAGAGCGGCCGCTTTTTGACACCTCATTCCTTCGATCCCCTGGTCCCTCCGGTTCATCACTTCCCCGCAGGCTTGGGATCGCCGCGGTGCTGGATTTCTACCACCAGCTTGAACTCGCGGTTAGCTGCGGCAAGCTGCCCGATCGCCTTGTAGGCCTGCCCCAGCAGATTGTGCGTGATGTAGTTCGAAGGATCCATCTGTTCTGCGCGCGCCAGATAATGCAGCGCCTGGATTGGGTCCTTCAGCTTGAGGAAGGTCTGGCCCAGCAAGATGTACGGCCCCGTCGCGCTCGGCTCCAGCAGCACGGCGCGGTTCAGGGTCTGTTGCGCCTGTTCGTACTGCCCCGCGCGCAGATACGCATCGCCCAGGCGGTCATACAGCTCGCCATCCAGCGGATTGATGGTGCGCTCGGCCGCCAGCTCGTTGATCGCCGTCTGCACATCGCCCCTCGCCAGCGCGGCCTCGCCTAGCAACTGGTGGGCCAGCGGCAGCTTGGGATTCAGTTCCAGCGCCTTCTGGGCCTGCGCGGTCGCCTGCTCTTTCAGCTCGCGGCGCAGAAACAACCGCGCCGCCAGCAGATACGCCTGCGGCGAATCCGGCGGAAACCCGTACTGCGCCGCAAACGCGTGCCGAGCGTCGTCATACCGAGCCACATCGGAGTAGCACATCCCCAGCACATACTGCGGGTCGATATTCGCGTTCTCGACCGCCGCATGCGCCTTCTCGAGATACGGCAGAGCATCCTGCGGCCGGCCCAGGCGGAACAGCGTCACGCCCTCCATCTCAGTCGATTCGCGATCGCTTGCGTCCTGCGCAATCGCCTTCTGAAACGCATCGGCGGCCTTCGGCAGCTCGTCTCTCTGATAAAAGATCATTCCCCGCAGCCGCTGCACTCCCGGCGTAGTCGGCGTCTGCGCCGCGAGCTGATCCAGTGCGATCATTGCCTGGTCCAGCCGCCCTTTGGCAGCCATGGCCTGCGCGTCCTCAAACGTCCAACGCTGCGCCGTCGTGTCGCCGACTGCGATGCCTTGTTCCTGCGCCTGTCCCCAGCCCCACATCGCGCCCGTGACCGCGAGGATCGTCAGCCCTGCGCACTTCCATGCCAATCGCATCTCGAAACCTTATCCTTTAGTGTATTTCTGTTCCTCGTTCTCTGCCTCTAAAGCAAGCGGGGGAGCGATTGCTCGCTCCCCCGTCTGGTTGATTGCAGATTCTCAGTGCTCTAGAACTGCGCATGCAGCGAGAATTCCAGTTGGCGCGGCCCGCAATCGCCGTTCGGGAAGCAACCTGCCGCTTCATTCGTGATCGGGCCATTGCCGAAGATGTTCCCATTGTTCGGGTTCCCCGCGTTGATGTGGTTAAACGCGTTGAACGCATCCATGCGGAATGTGGTGGACACTTGCTCCCAGATTGTGAACGACTTCGACAACGCCATGTCGTCGCTGACGAATTTTGGTCCGAAGTAAGTGTTTGCGCCCGCATTGCCGATCTTGTCGAGACCGGGGAACGAGAAGATTCCTCCGGACGTGGGTTGGGGGGTCCAGAAGGTACGGCTGATGGTGCCGCCTTCCGTGTAGGTGTTACCCGACAGCTTGGTCGATAGGTGG
>Ga0134126_10001023_pt1 | contig 35357 bp, 25 predicted proteins | sample KB31752_FD_96881 | JGI IMG/M metagenome (GOLD analysis project Ga0134126, IMG submission 96881) | Terrestrial soil microbial communities with excess Nitrogen fertilizer from Kellogg Biological Station, Michigan, USA - KB3-175-2 | ecosystem: Environmental > Terrestrial > Soil > Unclassified ...
GATTTCAGTCCAGCTTTCCACCATCCAGTTCCAGCTTTCCGGCGTGTCGAGCCAGCGGATCGGCGCCCCGGTGGTTCCGCTGGTTTGATGAAAGCGCGTGTATCGGTCAGGCGCATAGGTCAGGTTCGTGCCGTGGGGCGGGTGGGCGCGCTGGTCATCGACGATTTCCTGCTTGGTTGTAAACGGGAAGGTTTCCGAAAATTTCTCCAGGCTCGCGATGGTCGCGCCCATTCGAGAAAGCTTGCTTGTGTAGAACGAATTCGCCGGAACGAGCGCCGCGAGCAGCCGGCGCAATTGCTCGAATTGGGCCGAAACGATCGCCGACCGGGCGTGCAAGGAATCCTCAGCCATCGGAAGCTCAGTGCTGACCCGACGATGGCACTGCAGGAACGGCTTCGACCGAGGCAGGTTTTGCACTGCGCGCCGGCGGATTGGGTTTGTAAAACGTCACGAGACAGCCACCTACCGCGGCCAGCAATATACCCAGATAAAACTGGGGTTTGACTGCGCCCCATCCCCCTGCCGGAGGATGCAGAATGAGCGCGTAGAATGCGTTTACAACAGGCGCGCCGGCGAAGACGATGGACATGACTACAGCCGGTGTCCCTTTGGCGCCGAACGCCAGCAGCACGCCAAATGCACCGACGGCGCCAACAATGCCGGCGACTAATGACCACCACATCCCTCGGTGCGTATAACCGCTGAACGCCGCTCCTTTCATCATCAGAAGCGCGAGCGGAGCGATCACCGCGGTGAGGAAATACGCGATGCCCACGAAAAGAAACGCCTTGTAGCGTCCGTTGACGGGATCGCCCATGGCGACCTGCCCGGTGTGGAGGAAGACGCCGTAAACGCCCCACGAAACGACCGTCAGCAGGGCGAAAGCGAGCCAGGTGAGGCCGGGAGAATCAGAGTTGGCATTAATCATACGTGTGCGGATAATAGGTCCGGCGCGGCTTTACTTCAATTGGAATCGGCTTACATTACGCCGGGCTGAATAATGTGGACCCCATAACGTCTTGAACACAGTGAAACACTCCATTGTCGTCCTGCTGGGCTTGCTGTTACTGGCCGGTTGCGCAACAAGCACCGTCGAGTCGCGCCGAAAGGAAAAGTACGAGGTTTACGGCGCGCTGCCGCCGGATGAAAAGGAGTTGGTGGACAAGGGCCAGATCAAAACGGGCATGAGCCAGGACGCAGTCTATATCGCCTGGGGCGCTCCGGCCCAGATTCTCCAAAACCAGACCGGCAACAGCGGCGTCCAGACGGTCTGGCTTTACGAGGGCACAACGATGCAGGAAACGCGGTATTGGACGTTTCGCGAAGTACCCCACGGCGGCCATGTGTTTTTTGAGCGATACCTCGATCGGGACTACGACCCTCGCAATTATGTCAGCGCTGAGCTGGTGTTTGTTAACGGAAAACTCTCGAGCTGGCGCACACTGCCGCGTCCGACATATTGACCCACGGGTGAAAAAGTTTCAGTTCCTCGCCGCCGGAGTTCGACACGAACCCGTGGCCTTCGCGGCCCGGAGTCACTACTTCCACGATTCCTCCGGCGCCACCTCGATTTTGTCGGCGAGAGCCTTCGGAATGGGCGCCGCTCGCATTTTGCCGCTCTCGTCGTGCGTGACGCAGACGACGGTCAGTGTTCCTCGTGCCACCTCCACCGGTGGCGAGGCGTTCAGCTTGCGGAACCGAAAAGCGTAGCCGAGCGACTTTGCCTTCTTCTCGCTGACCAGCATGTGGATTTCGACCTCGTCCTCGAAGCGCAATGGCTGCGCGTAGTCGCACGCGGCATGGACGCGGGGCCAGCCGACGGGAGGATCGGTCTTGTCGGTCACGACGGAAAACCCGAGCGACCGGAAAAAGGCGTGCTCGGCGGTCTCCATGTAGCGGAAGAAATTCGAGTAATGGACGATGCCCGCCATGTCGGTCTCTGAAAATTCCACGCGCCGCACCGCTTTGAATTCGTAAGCCATGAGCGTATTTTATGCGGATGCGCGGCGATTTGCGATTTGAAAAGAGGCGCCGGTTTCCTGGGGGGCGGGACGGCCCGAGGACACTTGCTGAAAAGCGCGGCCCACGTTTTCCGCCATGCGCCCTGCGTTGAAAGCCTGCCACACCACCTGCCGTCCGGCGTCGCCAAGCGCGCGCCGTTTTTCCGGATTCGTGACCAGACTCTCGATGGCCCCGGCCAGCGCTTCCACGTCCCCGGGCTCGTAGAGTACACCGCCGCCGGTCGCTTCAATCAATTCGGGAAATGCGGCTGCGCGCGGTTGCGCGACCGGCACCCCCGCTGCCAGTGCTTCAATGACATACAAACCGAACGCCTCACCGTAAAGCGCCGGAACGCAAAAAATGTCGAGTGACCGGAGAAATTGCACCTTCGCGGCACGGTCCAGGTTCGGATGAAACTCGACGTCGTGCAACACTCCGTTTGTTTTCAAGCGCTCGCGCAGCGCCTCGACGAATGGTTCGTCAGACGGACCGCAGCCACCGCCCACACGGAGCTTCAAATTCTTGGTGCGTGCGTTGCGCTTTAACAAAAGGAACGCTTCAACGAGCCGGTCCAATCCTTTTTCCCGGCACATGCGGGCAAAGTAGCCCAGCACCGGCGGTTCCGTGCTCCGGCCTGCCGCATCTGTTTTCTCGTATCCCGCAAGGTGAATGCCGTTGTAAATCACGCGGACCTTGTTCGCCGCCAAGCGAAGCCGTCTGGTCATCAACTCGCTGAAGTAGCGGCTCGGCGCGATGAACAGATCCACCTCCGCCGCCCGTCCGGCCAGCGTTCGCCATGCTTCATCGCGCTGCCCCTGCGGCAGCGAATCGAGAAAATAATCCTCGCCCTGCAACATGCAGACGACCGGCGAGCGTAGTTCCTGTTTCAGTTTGCGCACCAGCCCGACGAGCAGCGCGTTTGAAAGACAGATCACGTCCGGATGCGGCTTTTGCGCCAGCCAGCCGATCAATTCGTCCAGTTCACGCGCCTGATTCCCTTCCTCACCCCGCAGCATGGAGATTGTAAGATCGCCGACGTCCTCGGCGCGCGTCCCGGCAGCCTTGCCCGCCGCCCATTTCAACAGGGTCGGCGATTTCAGCAGGCGATGGAGCCATCGCGGCGCGTGACGGAAGAGCGCCCACTTCTGTTCGAGGTAAACGTTGACGCCGCCGAAGAAAATCGGCGTGCCGCGGCTCTCATCCTCCTCATCCAGCGTCATTGGCAAATAAAGGGGGACCATCAGGACTTCCTGACCCTGCTGACGCAACGCGGCGACAAGCGCGTTGTCGCGGAAACAGTTTCCGCAGTACATGCCGCCCGCGCCGGGGGTGATCTGGACGATGTTCACTCGGCCTGTTCTGTCGCCAACGATGCTGCTTCACGCTTCGTCATCGGCCGACCATACGGCAAGGGCGCCGGGACTTCCGCAAATTCCTTGATTGCGGTCCACAGACGCGTGAAGTCCTTGTTCACGTCGCCGCTCAGACAGTCGGTGATGTCGCCCGCGAGATCGGGATATTTGTCGGTCAACTCGCGAAAGCTGAAGTCAGGATCATAAAAGGCGTACACCAGTTTGCGCATGTTCTCGATGCCCTCGCGCAGTCTGGCCGCATAATCCTCGTACCGGCCGGGCGAAAAGTCGCGCGCAACAAGCGCCTCATGCACGGCATCGCCCGCCATCACACCACTCTTGAGCGCCAGCATGACACCGGACGAAAAGACCGGGTCGAGAAAACAATACGCGTCGCCGACGAGCAGAAGTCCTTCGACGCTGCAATAGCGGGAATGGAACGAGAATTCCCCTGTGATGTAATGCGGACCCGACTGCGCGCCGCAGGAGAGATATTCCCTGATCCACAGGTTCCGTTCGATTTCGCGTTTGAAAATCTGCGCGGGATCCTTGACGCCATCGCGCGTCAGATACTTTCCCTCGGCCACGACCCCCACACTGACGACGTCGTTGTGCAGGGGGATGTACCAGAACCAGCCTTTCTCCGGCACAAACGCCACGGTGGTGGCCCCGGCGTCCACGCCTGCGTCCCGCTTTGCGCCCTTGTAATAGGTCCAGACCGCGACCTTGTGCAATTCGGGGTCGCCCACGCGCCAGTTGTGTCTTACCGCGGCAAAGGCTTCGCGCCCCGAACAGTCGAGCGTCATCGGCGCGCGGTATTCGGTGATCTCCCCGCTTTCGTTTTGCACGCGGACTCCAACGACACGTCCGCCTTCCTTTACCAGTTCCTTGACCGCCGTTTTCTCTTTCACGGTCGCGCCCTTTTCGCGGGCGTTGTTCAGGAGCATCACGTCGAATTCCGAACGCAGCACCTGCCATGTTTGTGCGACCGTGTCGCGGTCGTAACGGTTGAAAAAGTAAAACGGCTGCGACGCTTTGCCGGAGACCGACACGAATTGGACACTGTATTTTTTAACAAACGCGGATCCGCGCATCTTCTCGACGAGACCAAGCCGTTCCAGCGGGTGAAAGGTGAAGGGCAACAGCGACTCGCCTATGTGATAACGGGGGAATTTTTCACGCTCGAACACCACCACCCGGTGGCCATGGCCCGACAGAATCGCCGCGGTGGCGGCACCGGCCGGGCCGCCGCCAATGACGATGGCATCATAATGTTTGTATCCGCCCGCCTGTATTGTGGTATCGGCTTTCACGAGTCGCGAGCCGGCAACGGTGGCAGGATCTCGACGATTTCCGCCAGCGGCCGGTTTTGGGGATGAAACAGGGTGTTTCGCCGCCCGTAGAGGACGTTGGCGCCGGACAGCCGCAGCGCCTCGTTAATAAACCGGTCCGACGCCAGGCGCAGGAATGCCTTGGGCCGGCTGGTGTGTTTGACGCCGCATTCCTGCATGACGTGTCCGAGCGGACGCTGTTCCTCCAGAATCTGCCGGCGCGCTTCCGGTGTGAAACGATCCAGATAAATCTTGATCGCGCCGAACTCGACCGGCTCGTTGGTGCCATCGAGCAGCAGCACCACCTCGCGAAAATACTCGTGGCCCTGCTGCCGCCGGCCCAGCAGATGGAGGTGAATGTCGCGCCGATAAAACCTCTCCAGCGTCGGTGTCATGTCGTCGTTATGCACGAGCAACTGCCGGTAAGGCTGGGGCACGGCCTCGCCGTCCACCCGATCAAGAGGCGGCAGCGGCAATTTCATGCGCGCGTAAAACTCGTCCAGCGGGTGAGCCAGTACGAACTCGTTCGATTTCTCTCGCGCGGCTGTTGATGGAGGCCGGGAATTCATGATGCGGCTTTCAACTGCTTCACCGCGCGGCGGCCTTGGTCATCGCGCAAACCGATCTGCTCGACCGGGATTTTTTTGAAACCGGTTTTCCAGACCGGCGAACCTTCCTTCAGGCGGAAATCCATTCTGGCCGTGTCCACAAAACCGGGATCGTCGCCGACGTAATTATCACGCAACTCGAGCATCCCGGGTTTCGCGTGCCAGCCGACCTCCAGCCATTTACCGCCCGCGCAGACATTGTGCGCGACCACGTTGTGCTCCGGCGGGACCCCACCGTCCGTCGCGTAATACCTGTCGAGCGCCGCGATCTCAGGATAACGCTCGCGATAGAGCGCCGCCGGCACGGCGGCCAGTTGCTTTTTCATATAATCATAAACCATGTCGTGCCACACGGGCGACCGGTCCAATCCGCGGCCGTCGAGCTGCACCGCGGGGTTACAGTCCACAAAGATGTTGTTCTCCACCCGGTGATCGCGTCCGCCACCGAGGAACGCGGCGCGCGTCACGTGGTAAAAGATGTTTCCAACAACTTCCACGCCGCTCACGCAGTCATCCAGATAAACGCCCATTGAACCCATTCCAACGCCGCCGATTTCATGGATGAAGTTGTAGCGAATGCGGTTCCCGCGGAACGTCCAGTCACGACCGGCGTAGATCGCACCCACATCGCCTGTCTCAAGCGCGACGTGATGGATTTCGTTGAACTCGATCAGGTGCTCGTTTCCCGAAAATAGAATCGCGCAATGCGGGTGATCGTGGATCAGGTTGTGGGAAACGCGCTGACCCACGCCGCCGATCAGCACCGCCGGCACGTAACACTTCGACCAACGGCCCTGCTTCTGGAAGTGGCAATTCTCGACCACGTGTCCGGCCGGCGCGAGCGTCTGGCGGTCGCCGCCCGACAGCGACACGCCTCCGTCGCCGGTGTTTTCAATGTCGCAACTGGCAACCTGATGACCGTGACCTCCCTCGATCCGGACGCCGTAATCGCCGATCAATCGAATCGCGCAGCCAGTGATCTGGTCGGCTTCACCGCCAGTGATGGTGACCGCATCGCCGCGCGTGCATTCCAAAATCATACCTCCAACCCGGACGTGGGACACATCCGTCATTTTGAGCAACGGAGTCTCCAGCAGCGACAACAGGGCCTCGCCGGACTCGATGGGCTTCGGCGGCCAGAAGTAGAGAATGCCCGTCTTGCGATCGAGGTAGTATTCGCCCGGCTGGTCGAGCTCTTCGAGCGCGTTCAGGAAGTAGAACCGCTGGCCCTTGCGGAAACCATAGAGCCCGTGCGGCGGCGCGGTCTTGACCCGGCGCCGTTCAAGATCGAGCGACTCAACGCGCTCGTAGGAATTCGCCCAGTCCCACGCCCAGTAACCGTGCACCCACAGGTCGCTCGTGTCCTTCCAGCGACGAGGCCGGTCGCCGGTGTAATTGAATCCTCCCTCCAGCGTGCCAATCTTGCCGCCGTGATCGTCGCCTTGCCCGGCGTCGTCCGGAAACCCGGCAATCTGCTCCCATTCGCCTTCATTGGGCCAGCGGGCCAGCGTCATGGGCGCGCCGCCGAAGAACAACTCCGCGTGCGCTGCAACGATCGGCCGGCCAAAGCCCCGCGACCGCAACTGGCCAAAGTCGTCGATTCCTTGCGCGCGCAGGTCCGTTTGCAGAACGTGACCGCGCGCCTTCTCGTCCAGCCGCGACAACACCGACGGATCCGTTACCGGCCCGAATCCTTTCAACGTTCGTCCGCCGACCAGGCGCACATTTTCCTCTTTGTAGGCGCAATAAACAATCGGCGACTCCTTTGTGCCGCTGTCCTGGGCGGTCAGCTCGAAACTCTGCGTTCGCGGGTAAATGCCGCCACGAATCCAGACGGTGAAACGCCCTTTGACCGCGCTCTGCGAAGCCCGACGCAGGCGGATAGCGTCGCGCGCGGCTTCGAGCGAGGCGAATGGTTTCGCTTTCGTGCCGGGATTCGCGTTGTTGCCAGCGGTTGAAACGTACAGATCTGTCTCCGCTGCCGAAGCGGGATTTGCGAAAAAAGCCAATCCCATCGCCATCAAGACAGGCACGACGAGGCTTTTGTTCCAGGAGATTCTCATCAGTCATTATTCACCGCCCGACCCATGCTTTTCCGTGGACCGGTAGCCAATCCGATGGCAATTGCCAGCGCAGCAATGCTCGTCGCGGCTGCGCTCAAGCGGAGATGTTTATTGCGACCAAGTTCAGACATATCGCGTCGTCCGGTGTTGCGTCAGGAAGAACTCGTGCAACAGGCGGTCCACCTGCAGCAGCCCTTCACGATTGAGCAGGACCTGATCGCCTTCGATGGTCAGAAAGCCCCAGTCCTTCAAACGTTGCAGTGGTTCGGCGAAACGTTTCTCCGGATCGACACCGAACTTCTTTCGGAAGTACGCAAGGCTCAAATGGCCGAGCTTGAGTTGCAGGATGAACTCGCGGATGAACCGCTCGTCGTCGTTCGGCGTGAGTGCGCGGTAAATCGGCAGTTTGCCTTGCTCGATTTGGGCGACGTAAGGATCGAAGTCTGCGTGGTTCTGATAGTGAACGCCGCCGATGTGCCCAAAGCTCGCCACGCCCACTGACAGCAAATCCGCGCCTTCCCACAGTTTGTCGCGATAAACGAACTTCGTCCTCTTCTTGTTCTTCACCGCGGTGTAGGCGCTGGCGACGGTGTAGCCGGCTTTTTCCAGTTCGGCGAAGGCATGACTGACCCATCCGCGCTTCGTCTCCCAGTCGGCGACGGGCGCGACCAGTTTGCCTTCGGCCTTCATGCGCTGATAAATCGTCGTGTTGTAAGGAACCTCCATCTCGTAAATCGTCACGCTGTCCGGCGACAGCTCGATGGTCTTGCGCACGTTCTCCCGCCAGTTCTCCTCGGTTTCCTCGACCATGCCGGCGATGAGGTCGATGTTGACCTGCGGAAAGCCGATTTCGCGCGCGTAAGTATAGGCGCGGGCGATTTCCTTGCTGTGATGCGCGCGACCGTTGATTTCGAGGATGTGATCGTCAAAATTTTCAACGCCCAGGCTCAGGCGCGTGACGCCGAGTTCACGAATCGCCTTCAATTTGTGGTCCGTGAGCGTGCCCGGCTCGGCCTCGAAGGCGACTTCCTCCGCCTCTTCCCATGGCAGCATGGACTTCATGCCGTTGGTCAAATGTTTGAGCTGGTCCACCGAGAGATACGACGGTGTGCCGCCGCCGAAGTAAATGAAGTTTGGTTTACGTCCGCCGATGAACGGTTTGGCCGCGTAAATCGCCATCTCCCTGAGCACGGCTTCGATGTAGTTCTTGATCGCCGCTGAATCCTTGTCCGTATAGACCTTGAAGTAGCAGAAGTGGCAGCGTTTCCGGCAAAACGGAATATGCACATAAATGCCGAGCGGGACACCGGGCTTCGGCGGGCGCTCCATCGCGGAATACACTTCCGGCGTGAACTCCGGTTTCCAGAATGAAAACGGCGGATAGTTCGAGACGAAGTAATTGCCGACCGTCGTCTGTTTCTCCAGCGGCGGGGCTTTTGGAGTTTCGGCTGCAATGGTGCCAGTGCTCATATTTCAAAAATGCCGCACTCGTACTAAGTCATAATGAAAGGGGCCTCAAAAACTCGCTGGCGTTCTCAGAGAGATTCACTTCGTATTCGCCGTCCTTCACATAAACGCCCTTCATCTGTTTCTCCCAAATCTTCTCTGCGTGATACCAAGTCTTTCTGGAAAGAGTGTCGGCCAAATCACGGATCTTCTCGACTTGGATGTTCCTCGGGAAAATCACAGAGACGGCAAAACGGACATTCCCGTTGGAAACGAAGGCTACAATTTTATTGAGCGATTCATTGGTTGCCGTTGTCGGTCCGTCAACGTCGGTGTGGGCATGAATCTTGTCACGCATAGTAATCAATGAAGCATGAATATCCTTGAATTCACTGGGAACAATATCTTCCCCAACGCGAACCTCCTTTCTCTGTTTCAAAGGTTTGCCGTAAAGAGTGTGAAGCGCAGTCATGAGCGGGATGTGCAAAGGATGAGGCTGCTCGATCCTTTCATTCACAAGGAATTCACTTAGGCTCTTAACCTGCTCGAAGGTAATGGACGCATGCTGCCACTTCCAAAACTCCGATCGGACGTTGTGAGGGGCATTTTGCATTACGCATTTTATTTTGGCGGCTTCAACCCAAAGCAATACACACTCCCATCATCACTCCCGACGACAATCCTGCCATCCACCACCGCGGGTGAACTGCCGATCGGTTTGCCGATTTCATAAGCCCAGAGCTGCTTGCCCGTCGTCAGTGACACGACGTAAAGCCGACCATCGTCCGACCCGACGACTACTTTGTCGCCGACCACGACCGGCGAACTGTCCACCTTTCCTTGCGTGCTAAACGCCCAGATAGCTTCGCCCGTGTCGCGCTTCACGCAATGCAGACGCTTGTCGCGTCCGCCAAACACGACGCGATCCTTCGTCACGGCAGGCGAGGCGAAGTAGGGAAAGTCCCGGTCTTTGAACGTCCAGGCGCGCTCGCCTTTGTCGAGGTCAATGCAAAGAAACTCGTTTTCGTAGTGGCCGAAATAGGCGCGATTGTCCGCCACCGCCACCGAACCGGCGATCGGCGCGCCGACCTCGACCTCTTTGACCTGCTGCCCGTCGGCCAGCGAGATCAGGTGCAACAGTCCGTCGCATCCACCAAAGCCGGTCTTGCCCTCGAACACTGCGGGTGAGCCGTTGATGTAATTGCCCGTCTCGTAAACCCAGTTCGTCCTGCCCGTGGCGGCATCGAGGCAGTGCAGCTTGAAATCGTAGCTGCCTACCAGCACCCAGTTCGCGCCGCCCTTCGGAGATTTCACCCAGTTTGGCGCGCCGAGGATTTTGTCTCCGGTCTCGTATTTCCACAGTTGCTTGCCGGTTGCCGCGTCCACCGCGTAAAGCGAATTGTCCGTCGAACCGAAAAACACTTTTCCGTCGAGCACGAGCGGCGAGGAATCGACCGGTCCGCCGGTTTTGGCCGCCCAAATCTTTTTCCCGCCCGACAGTTCGAGCGCGAAGACATTGCTGCCACCCGAGCCGATGAACACGCGGCCATCCACGATCGCCGCCGAGGATCTGACCGGTCCGCCCGTGTTGAAGCTCCAGAGCAGCGACAACTTGTCCGGCAGGGTGCCCGCAGCGACGCCGGTCAGCGCCGGATTGCCCCGAAACATCGGCCAGTTCGCGCCCGTCTCACGATCTTCCGACGCGTGCGTGTCGAGCGTGGCAATGAAAATTGCCGCGGCAGCCGCCAGATTCAGGTTGGTCGAACGCGCAGATTTCATAAAAAAGCCCTTCGTGGGTTTTCCACATTTCATCGTTGCTGCCCCACATCGGAAGGGTTCCCGGCTGGTGAAAGTATTCAACAGACGGGCGGCTTTGGCAACCGCATAATACCTATACGTATTATTTTGGCCGTTCCGGAGTTTCAACAGACCTGCGTCGTCGGACCCGGAACCCGTCCCGCCAGAGGATATTTTCGTCGCGATACGGGCGCGCTTTCAGATTTCTTTGAAACTTTCCCCTTCATTTTCCGTCGTTACCTTATTAGATTCTAAGCTAGATGAAGCGCCCTTTGACCATTGCAGTGCTGTTTTTTTTGTTGATCGCGCATCGTGTCGCACAGGCCGGAATCACGCCTGAGCAAGCGAGATCCCTGCCGCCGCCGGCGGACCGCCAGGTCGATTTTGCGGCGGAAATCAAGCCGATCTTCGAATCGAGCTGCATCAAGTGCCACGGTCGCGGACGAACGAAAGGCGACCTGAGCATCGAGAGCCGCGAGACCCTGCTCAAAGGTGGCGAGTCCGGTCCGGCCATCGTGCCGGGGAAGAGCGCCGAGAGCCACTTGATCGAACTCGTGGCGGGCCTTGATCCGGACAGCGTCATGCCGCAAAAGGGCAAGCGACTGACCTCCGGGCAAATCGGTCTGCTTCGCGCGTGGATTGATCAAGGGGCGCCGTGGGACGCCAAAATCAGTTTCGCGAAGCCGCCGCCTGTGAATCTCGTTCCGCGCAAACCGGAATTGCCTGCCGCGCGTCGCGGTGTCACGAATCCCATAGACCGCATCCTGCATCCCTACTTTGCGGCGCACGGGATCAAGCCATCGGACCCGGTGAGCGACCGTGTTTTTGCGAGGCGCGTTTATCTCGATGCCATCGGCCTCCTGCCGGCGCCGTCGGAACTGGACGCGTTTCTGGCGGACAAACAACCGGACAAACGCGGTCGATTGGTCAGGCGCCTGCTGGCCGACAATCGCCGCTATGCCGAGCATTGGTTGACGTTCTGGAACGACGCGTTGCGCAACGATTATCGTGGCACCGGTTACATTGACGGCGGACGCACCCAGATCACCCGCTGGCTCTATTCCGCGCTGGCGACGAACATGCCGTTCGACGAATTCGTGCGCGAACTGATCAGTCCCGTCCCTGAATCGGAAGGCTTCGTAAAAGGCATCGTCTGGCGCGGCGTTGTGAACGCCAGCCAGACACCGCAGATGCAGGCCGCGCAAAACATCTCGCAGGTCTTTATGGGGGTGAACCTCAAGTGCGCCTCCTGCCATGACAGCTTCATCAACGACTGGATGCTGTCCGATTCCTATGGCCTGGCCGGCGTCTTCTCCGACAAGCCACTGGAAATGGTTCATTGCGACAAGCCGACCGGACAGTTCGCCAAAACGAAATTCATTTACCGGGAGCTGGGGGACATCGACCCGAAAGCGCCCAAGGCGGAGCGGTTGAAACAACTCGCGGATATCATCACGTCGAAGAAGGACGGCCGGCTGACGCGCACGATGGTGAACCGGCTCTGGGCGAAATTCATGGGGCGCGGCCTCATCGAGCCAACCGACGAAATGGACAATCCGGCGTGGAATCAGGACCTGCTGGACTGGCTCGCCTCCGACCTCTCGGAGAACGGCTACAACCTCAGGCACACGATTGAGCTGATCCTGACTTCGCAGGCCTATCAACTTCCGGCTGTTCCGATCCCCGAACTGTCGTCTAAAGAATTCGTTTTTCGCGGTCCGGTGGTGCGCCGGCTTTCGGGCGAACAATTCCTCGACGCGCTGGCAGCCGTGACCGGCGTGTGGTTCGATGCGCCCGCGGCACAGGTTGATTTCGCCGACGGCGATCCGCAGTTGGGGCGGGTGTCCGTTCAACCGAAGTGGATCTGGAAAGACGCCCGGGCAGCGGAGAAAACCGAAGCATCGACGCTTTATTGGCGAAAGGAGATCAACCTGCCGGTAATGCCGACAGAAGCCGTGGCCGTGGTGACCTGCGACAACAGTTTCAAACTTTTCATCAATGGCAGGGAAGCCGCCTCCGGCAACGACCATAACAAACTCAAGCTGGTGGACCTGCGTTCACACCTGGTCAGGGGCTCAAATCTATTTGCGGTGCAGGCGGTGAATGATCCCGGCGGTCCCGACAACAAATCCGCCGACCAGTCCAATCCGGCAGGGTTGATTCTTTACGCGCGGATACGTGGCGAGCAGACGACCGCCGGCAAAGCGGGCGAGGTAATCATGGATTTCAGCACCGACAAGACCTGGCTGTGGTCCGCGGATCATGCTGAAGGTTGGGAAAAACCCGGGTTCGCGGCACGCGACTGGAAGACGGCCGCGGAGTTGGGAAACGTGGACATGGCGCCGTGGCATTTGGGCAGCCGGTTTGCAGCGGTCATGTCCGCCGCTGCCCTGCGCGGACAAGTGCGCGCCGCGCTGGTGGACAACGATCCGTTGATGACCGCGCTGGGCCGGCCGAATCGCGAGCAGGTCGTGACGACCCGTTCTTCGACGGCGACAACGCTTGAGGCGCTGGAGATGACAAATGGATCGGCGCTTGCCGGGCTGCTCGAGCGGGGGGCGCAACACGTCGTGCAGGAATGGCCGAAGTCCAACCGCGAGCTGGTGAACGCAATCTACGAACGCGCTCTGTCACGGAAACCAAAGGAGGATGAATTGCGCCTTGCGGAAGAAATGGTCGGGACACCCGTGAAGAAGGAAGGCGTGGAGGATTTGCTTTGGGCGATGACGATGTTGCCCGAGTTTCAACTGATCTATTGAGGTGATGACTATGACAACCAACTGGAACCGCCGAGATTTTTTGAAGACGACGAGCGCCGCGACGTTGTCGGCGCTGGCCGCGGGTTATCCGCGTGCGCTGCTCGCGGCCGAAGCTGAAGAAAAGATCAAGCCGAGCGCGGATACCCTGATTGTGCTCTGGCTGGCCGGCGGCATGGCGCAGACGGAGACCTTCGATCCCAAGCGCTACACCCCGTTCGAGCGCGGCATGAAGCCGTCCGGATTGTTCAGCACATTCCCGACGATCGACACGGCAGTGGACCACATCAAGTTTACCGCCGGTCTGGAAAAGATTGCTCGCGTCATGGACCGCGGCACGTTGATACGCAGCTACACGGCGGGCGACCTCGGTTTCATTCTCCATTCGCGGCACCAGTATCAATGGCATACCGGCTACGCGCCGCCGCAGACGGTCGCCGCGCCGCATCTTGGCGCGATCATCGCCCGCACGTTGGGTCCGAAGAACCCCGCTGTGCCGGCGTTCATCAACATCGGCCAGCGCTTCGACCTCGGTGAAGGCGAGGAACTCAAGGCGTTCACAACCGCCGGTTTTCTGGGCAGCGAACACGGTCCTTTCAACATTCCGTATCCCGAACAGGCCGCCGATGCCGTGCGCCCGCCGGCAGGTATGAGCCCGTCGAGGTTTGAAAGCCGCGACAAGTTTTACAGAAAGCTCCTCGCGCAAAGCCCGGTGGGGGATTATGGCAGCGATTACCAGAAGGAATCGTTGCTCCGCTCGGTCGACAACGCGCACCGGCTGCTCAGCTCACCGGCCGCGAAGGCGTTTGATCTGACCCAGGAGCCGGCGGAACACATCCGCAAATACTGGCAGGAATACGATCCGGGCAAACGATTCGACGCCGCGATTGACCGCTCGGGAAGCTACGAGGCGGCCACCATCGGACGTTTTGGCCTGGGCTGTCTGCTGGCCCGCCGGCTTGCCGAAGTCGGCGCGCGTTACATCGAGGTCACCACCGAATACATTCCGTTCCTCAACTGGGACACGCACGAGCACGGCCACGAGAAAATGGTGAACATGAAAAAGTCCATTGACTCGCCCGTATCGCAGCTCGTTCTCGATCTCGAAGAGCGCGGCTTGCTGGACCGGACGCTGATCGTTCTCGCCAGCGAGTTCAGCCGCGACGCGCTCATCGAAGGCAAGCCGGACAAGAAGGTGAAAGACCAGGTCCCGGTCCCCGACGTGATTGACGACGAAAAAAACTATGGCATGCACCGGCATTTCACCGACGCGGGCTGCGTCCTGCTCTTCGGCGGCGGGATAAAGAAGGGTTACCTGCACGGTCTGACGGCGGACGAACGGCCCTTCAAGACCATTGAAAAACGGGTCGTCATCGAAGACCTGCACGCCTCGTTGTTTCATGCCATGGGCATTCCGCCGAAACTCTCGTATGAAATCGAGAAGCGCCCGTTCTACGTGACCCGCGACGGCGAAGGGAAGCCGATCCTGGATTTGTTCGCGTGATCGGAGCAGCGTGCAATTGACGCCGACGCCGTGCAGGTTAAGTAGAGTCATGTACGACGCATTGGTTAAATACCTTGAACAGCGGGGGTTTTTTACGTTCTTCCAAAACCTGGACCAACTTGTCATTTCCGCGGGTATTCCCAACCTTCCAACTGTAAATAGCTTTTGGGTAACCCAGCTTAAAGGCCAATGGTATTTGAGCAGATGGCTTCCCGCGGTTTACCGGATTCCCGCACGTGTAAACGTATGCGACGTGTGCAGCAAAGTTTTGCGATCTTCTCAAACTGCGCTTTACTCGATGAATGACCTCTGCGTTGGACAATTCGGCCTTGAAAGATTGTCGGAACAAGAAACCGATTCGATTTTTTGCGGGTTTAAGTTAATCAACTCAGCGCGACAGAACAGTCAACGCGCCGCCATCGCGTGACGTTCGTAAACGTACGACGTTCAGCGAAAAAGCCTTTTCAAAGGAAGAGCCTTTGCTATTAGCGACCGCTGAGAAAATAGAACTTCTTCTTGTCGGTTCTTTCGTGTTCAATCCGTTCACCATTTATGAGCCAGACGCATCCGTTGACGACGACCGCGTTCGATCTGCCCGGCTATCGCATCTCCAAGTCATTCGGGGTCGTGCGCGGCATTGTCGTTCGTTCGCGGTCCATCGTCGGCAACATCGGCGCGAGCATCCAGAGTTTGTTCGGCGGCAACATCTCGCTCTACACCACGCTGTGCGAACGGGCGCGTGATGACGCGTTCCGTCAAATGCTCGCTCACGCAGGCGAACTCGGCGCGAACGCGGTCGTCGGCGTGCGCTACGACGCCACGGAAATCGCCGCAGGCATTACGGAAGTGTTGTGCTACGGCACGGCAGTGTTTGTTGAAACCGCGGGCGCGACTTGAGCGAGTTTTTTTGAGGTATGGCGGGCCACAGCAAGTGGGCGAAGGTCAAACATTTCAAGGGCGCGATTGACGCGAAGCGGGCGCGTATCTTCGCGAAGCTGTCGCGCGAAATCACCGTGGCGGCCAAGCTGGGCGGCGGCGATCCCGACATGAATCCACGCCTGCGCATGGCGCTGCTGAAGTGCCGCACGGCGAACATGCCTTCGGACAACATTGACCGCGCCATCAAGAAGGGCGCCGGCGGCGGTGATACGGCAAATTTCGAAGACCTCGCCTATGAAATCTACGGCCCGCACGGCGTCGCCTTGCTGGTGGAGTTGAGCACCGACAACCGAAACCGGACGGCTGCGGAGATCCGGAGCTTGCTGACGAAGAACGGCGGCAGCATCGCCACCGCTGGATCGGTCACACGCCTGTTTCATCGCAAGGGAGAAATCATCGTATCGCGCGAGGCGGCTGACGAAGACCGGTTGATGGAACTGGCGCTGGACGCGGGTGCCGAGGATTTCAAAACTGAACCAGAGGGGTACGAAATCATCACGGGTACCGCGAGCTTCGAGGCGGTCCACGGGCAGATCGAATCGAAAGGCGTCAAATGCGCCGCGGCGGAAGTGACCTGGTCGCCAATCTCGACCGTCCCGGTGAACGAAGCCGATGGCGCTGCGGTCAACCGGTTGATTGACGCGCTGGAGGAACATGACGACGTGAAGGAAGTGCATTCAAACGCGGAGTTTTTGAACGCCCCTCGCTGATGAGACCATTCACCGCCTGAATCCGCCATGAATTCGACGACTGATTCGATTGCCGTCCGCGTGCTACGCTGGCTGTCGAACGCCGTTTATCATTATCCGCGGCTGTTTTTCTATCCGCAGCTCATCCTGTTCGTCGTTTCGATCGTTTACACGGTGGCGAAGCTGGAGTTTGACACGAGCCGCGACGATCTGGTGGGCGCCGAAAAACAGTACCACAAGAATTATCTTAACTACAAAAAGGAGTTTCTTGCGCAGGACGAACTGGTGGCGGTGGTCGAAAGCGAGGACATGGAGAAGAACCGCCAGTTCGTGGAGCGGCTTGGCGATCGGCTGGGCCAGGAAACGAATCTGTTCACCGACGTCATCTACAACAACGACGTCACGATGCTGGGAAAGAAAGCGTTGCTGTTTTTTCCGGAAAAGGATTTGAAGGAGTTGCTGCAAACCCTGCGTGATTACCGGCCGTTCATCCAGCAGTTCGTCCAGGCGACCAACCTCAATTCCCTGTTTCGGCTGGTGAACCAGCAATTCCGCACCGCCAAGCGCGAAGAGAACGCGGAGAACGAATCGCTGGTCAAGGCACTGCCGGCGATGGAGCGCATCATCTCGCAGGCTGCGGACAGTTTGCAGCGTCCCGGAACGCCGCCCTCGCCCGGTCTGACGGCCTTGTTCAACGCCGGCAAGGAGGCGGAGCAGCAAATCTACGTCACGTTTGCGGAGGGGCGCATTTATATCGTGACGGCCCGCGCGAAAAACGATGCCGTGAACGACAGAGCGGTGGAGCGGTTGCGCGAACTCGTGGCACAAACCAAAACCGAGGTGCCGGGAATCAACGTCGGCATCACCGGCGAACCGGTCCTGGAATACGACGAAATGGCGCAGTCGCAGCACGACACCACAGTGGCCACGATCGTGTCACTGGTGCTCGTTGCGGTGATCTTCATTTACGGTTACAGCGAATCGGGAAGACCCATCAAGGCAACCATTTGCCTGATCGCCGGGCTGGCTTACACGATGGCATTCGCGACATTGGTGATTGGACATCTGAACATTCTCACGATCACGTTTCTGCCCATGTTAATCGGCATCGCGATCGATTTCGGCGTGCATCTGGTCACGCGCTATGAGGAGGAACTGCGTCAGGGAAAAACCGAGCGGCAGGCGCTGGAAAAGGCGATCGTTTATACCGGTCAGGGAATTTTCACGGGTTGCTTCACGACGGCGGGCGCTTTTCTGGCGATGTGGTTCACGGATTTCAAGGGTATTCAGGAAATGGGAATCATCAGCGGCGGCGGGTTGTTGATCTGCCTTGTTCCCATGATGACGCTGCTGCCGGTGTTGCTGTTGCGCGGGCGTCAAAACGTGCTTGATCACACATTTTCCCGGGAAATCGAAAAACGCGCTCGCCTCGAAAAGCTATGGCTCGAACGCCCGCTGTTGGTTGCGGGAATCACGGTCGCGTTGTGCGTGCTGTCGCTGGTGAAATTTCACCGCGTATACTTCGATTACAACCTGCTGCACATGCAAAGCAAGGGGCTGCCCGCCGTCGTGTTCGAGCAGAAGCTGATCGATTCCGCCGATAAATCGGTGCTTTACTGCGCGGTCATCGCCAAATCGCTCACGGAGGCATTGGAGTTGGAGACGCGGCTGACCGATCTGCCCGCCGTCGGAAGCGTGGATTCGATGGCCCGTTATCTGAGCGAAAACCAGGCGCAAAAACTGGAGCTTGTCGGGCAGGTTAAAAAAGAACTTGCTCCGATCCGATTTGCCGAGCTGGATGACGATCCGGTCAACGTTCCGGAGCTAAGCCGGACGCTCTGGATTTTACACGGGTATATCGGGCTTGCCCTGGGTGAAATCGAACAGGAGAACAGCAAGGGCGGCAAGTCTGGCGATCAGGAATTATCCGGCAATCTTAAGTCGCTGCGCGAGGCGATCGAACAATTGCGCCAGCGCATGCTTGACGACCCGCCGCAAGCGGCAAAAAAACTCGCCTCATTCCAGCAGGCGCTGTTCAATGATATCCGGGAAACATTCGACGCGCTCAAGAATCAGGACAACAGCGGGCCTCTGCGCGCCGAGGATCTGCCTCCCGCGTTGCGGCACCGGTTTGTGAGCAAATCGGGTGACCTGTTTTTACTGCAAGTTTATCCAAAGGAAGATGTGTGGCAGCGCGACAAGCAGGAGGAATTCGTCCGTGAGTTGCGGAAAATAGACCCGGACGTTACGGGCACGCCCGTCCAGCTTTTCGAATACACCACGTTATTGAAAAACAGTTACGTACAGGCCGCGTGGTACTCGCTGGCGGCAATCGCGATTCTGGTGTTCATTCATTTCCGATCGTTGAGCTGCGTGATTTTGTCGTTGTTGCCGGTCGCCGTGGGCACCATCTGGATGGTGGGATTCATGGGCTGGTTCAATGTTCCGTTCAATCCGGCCAACATCATGACCCTGCCACTGGTTATCGGGATAGGCGTGACCAGCGGCATTCACATTTTGAACCGCTACGCTGAAGAACGAAAGCCAAGCATCCTCGCTAAGAGCACCGGCAAGGCCGTGTTCATATCGGCGCTCACCACGATTGTGGGCTTTGGCAGCCTCATACTGGCGAAACACCAGGGCATCTCGAGTCTGGGATGCGTGATGGCGGTCGGCACGACCACATGCATGCTCGCAGCACTGATGTTTCTGCCAGCGACTCTCAACCTCCTGAGCCACCGCGGATGGTCTTTGGACAAGAAAAAACCCAGTGACGACAATGCACAATCGACACTGGGTCGGGAGGAACCGAGGTAAAAACCTCAAGTGTGAATGAAACCTAAATAGGCAATGATTGAAAGTCAAACGTTAATTAAAACAGCCCAAAAACCGCCTGTTCCACCCAATAACCATGGAGCGGTATCGTTATCGCCAAAGAACAACCCGAGCGGACAGGTTTCTGGGGCTGGGTCGGAGGGAAACAATGGCGGGATGCTGGCCTTTGAATAGCGGGTTTTGCCATTCGCTGAACTGAACACATGTCGCGCGCAATATATTTGATAGCCGTCGGCTTTGGCGCGGGTCTGCTGGGTTCGGCCCTTTCGCGCGCGGCGGAATGGGAGAACGGCCCATTCATCCACGAGTTTCAGTTGACTCTCGCACCCGGTCGGCGAATCGAAGCGATGGGCCCGTTGTTCGGTCGCGAGCAGGGCGAAGAGAAAGCGCAGTGGGCCTTCCATCCTCTCGTTTCGCACACGCTGGATTCCGGCGCGGACGCGGAGGAATTTGATCTTGCTTATCCACTGCTGACGTATGACCGGTTTGGAGGGGAATACCGGTTTCAAATTCTTCAAGTATTCAGTTTTTCCGGAGGACAGGATCAGCAAGAGAACGGCCAGAAACGTTTTACGGTGTTCCCGCTCTATTTCCAACAGCGCTCTCCTGATCCCGACCTCAATTACACAGCGGTGGTTCCTTTTTATGGTCGCCTGAAGAACCGTCTTTTCCGCGATGAAATCCGATTTGCCATGTTCCCGTTGTACGGCCGGTCGCGCAAAAAGGATGTCGTCACCGACAACTACCTGTATCCGTTCTTCCACCTTCGTCGTGGCGACTCGCTAACGGGCTGGCAGTTCTGGCCGTTGCTCGGCTACGAGCACAGAGACATCACCACCCGCACTAATCGTGACGGCGGACTCGAAACGGTCGGCGGGCACAAAAAGTTTTTTGCGCTCTGGCCGGTATACTTCAACCAACAGACCGGCATAGGAACGGAAAATCCCGAACACCACCAGGCACTGCTGCCACTTTACAGTTACCTGCGTTCGCCTCAGAGGGATTCCACGACGGTTCTTTGGCCCCTCGGTCTTACGGTCACTGACGACCGGTCGAAGAAGTATCGCGAACTGGGCGCCCCCTGGCCGTTGATTGTTTTCTCTCGTGGTGAAGGCAAGAACGCCGACCGAATCTGGCCTTTGTTCAGCCGCGCGAAGACCCCGATTCTGGAAAGCGATTTTTTTCTTTGGCCGCTTTACAAATACAACCGCGCGCACGCACCGCCGCTGGACCGGGAGCGAACTCGGATCCTTTTTTTTCTGTATTCGGATTTGACGGAAAAAAACGAGGAAACCGGCACCGCCCTGAGGCGGACAGACCTCTGGCCCCTGTTCACTGCGAAGCGCGACCACAACGGCAATGAACGCTTGCAATTGCTGGCGCCGCTGGAACCTCTGGTGCCGAACAACAAAAGCATCGAGCGGAATTACTCACCACTCTGGTCGGTCTGGCGTTCCGAAAGCAACTCGAAGACGGGCGAGCACAGTCAGTCCTTTCTTTGGAACCTCTATCGTAGCGAGACCACACCCACAACCAGAAAGTGCTCGCTCTTGTTCGGGCTTTTTCAGTATCAATCCGGGCCGGAAGGCAAACGGTTGCGGATGCTTTATGTTCCGGTGGTCCAGACCAAAAAGCCGCCGCCGGGCCGGGCCGGATCTTGAGTTATGTTCCAGAACATTGGTGAAATGGCGTTCCTCTTCTGGCGCACAGCACAGGCGCTTCCACTGGTCTGGCGTCATCGTCAGAAAATCTACGACCAGCTTTTCGAAATCGGCAACGCCAGCCTGCTGATGGCGTGCATCCTGTCGCTCTTCATCGGCGGCGTCATTGCCTTGCAGACGGGACCCCTGCTCGCCGAGCGGGGCCTTTCCGGTTATATCGGCGGTATCGTGGGCAACGCGATCTGCAAGGAACTGGCGCCAGTCATGATGGCCATCCTCATCGCCGGCCGCATTGGTTCGGCGATGGCCGCGGAAATCGGTTCGATGCGCGTTTATCAGGAAATCGACGCGCTTCGCACCATGAACATCAACCCGGTCCACTATCTTGTGCTCCCGCGGCTGGTCGCGATCAGTTGCGCCCTGCCCATTCTGGTGATTTTTTCGATCATGGTCGGATGGATGGGAGGCGCGCTTGTGGCGGTTTACAACAATCAAATCGGCATCAGTTTCCAGGCTTACTTCAGCAACCTGCGTGACCTCGTGGACCTGGGCAAAGTGTTGAACGGACTGTTTAAGAGTTTCATTTTCGCTGTCGTCATTGGTGTCGTCTCCTGCCATCAGGGTTTGCAAACCATCGGCGGCCCGCGAGGCATCGGACGTTCCGTCACCAAGGCTGTTGTCAATTCCATCGTATTCATCCTGATCCTTGACTATTTCGTGACGCGCTTCCTGATGTATTTCGACAAATGAATTCCGCCACTTCCACTCAGCAGGGCGTGCGGGTCACGGTCCGCGGATTGCGCCGGAGTTTCGACGGCCAGCCGGTGCTCAAAGGGCTGAATTTTGAAACGGATCGGGGCGAGATTTTCGTCGTGATGGGGCCGAGCGGCAGCGGCAAAAGCGTTCTCCTCAAACATGTCATCGGCCTCGAAACGCCGGACGAAGGCGAAATCCTGATCGAAGGCGAGTCGATACAATCGCCGGGCGTGATGGACAAATATCGGATGGCAATGGTGTTTCAATCGGGCGCGCTGCTGAATTCACTGTCCGTGGGCGAGAACGTCGGCCTTTACCTGTCGGAACATCGACTCAAGCCGGAGGACGAAATCGAGCGCGTAGTCATGGAAAAGCTCGATATCGTCGGGCTGAAGGGCCAGGAGAACCGGTTTCCTGGCGAACTCTCCGGGGGCATGAAAAAGCGCGTCGCCATCGCGCGCGCGCTGGTCATCGAACCGCAGTTGATGCTCTATGACGAGCCGACCAGCGAGCTTGATCCCTTGATGGCTGTGACCATTGGTGATGAAATCCTGAAACTGAACCGGCGCATTCACGTCACCTCGTTCGTCGTCACGCATGACCGCGACCTCGCGTTCGGCATCGCCGACCGGATTGCCCTGATGATGGACGGACAAATCCTGACAGTCGGAAAACCCGAAGAAGTGAAGCGCAATCCGCACCCGCAGATCCAAAAATTCTTGACCGCAGACTTCAAACAAAACCAGGAAAGGACATCCGCATGAAAAACACGCTTGAGACCCGATTGGGGATTTTTTTCGCCCTCGCATTGATCGCCGCGTTTCTGATAATGGAAATGCTCGGCAGCTTTGATTTCTTCCGGCGTGGCGTCCGCATCCACGCGCAATTCAACACCGTGCAGGAACTCAAGGAAGGCGATCCCGTGAAAATGGCCGGTGTGCAGATCGGCCGGGTCGAGAAAATCGACCTGAAAGAGACCAAGGTGGACGTAGTCATGAAGTTGAACAAACCGGACAATGTGCGGACCGACAGCAAGGCGATGATCAAGTTCGCCGGCCTGATGGGCCAGAATTTTGTCTCCATCAGCTTCGGTTCGGCCAAAGCCCTCAAGGTGGAGAACGACTCGATCATCGAAAGCGCTGAACAACCCGACCTCAACGCGTTGATGGCCAAACTTGAAAACGTGGCGACCGGCGTGGAAAACCTTACCAAGAGCCTTTCCGGCGACAGCATACAGAATCTGCTCGGACCGTTCACCGACTTTCTCAAAGAGAACAGTCCCCGACTGACCGCCATCCTCAGCAACATGAAAACCATTTCCGCCCAGATTGCCGAAGGCAAAGGCACCGTCGGCAGGCTGATCAACGAAGATACTCTTTACACGTCGGCCCTGGCCGCAGTGACCAATCTCAACAACACAGCGGACGACATCAAACGCGCGATCGCGCAAGCGCAGACCGTTGTTGCCGAAATCAACGAAGGCAAGGGTACTCTCGGCAAACTCGCCAAAGACGACACGCTTTACAAGGAAACCACCACGGCGATGACGAATCTTCGGGAAATCTTTCAGAAGATCAACCAGGGACAGGGCACGGTCGGAAAAATCGTAAACGACGAGAGTCTTTACAAAAACGCGAAGCTTTCCCTGCAAAAGCTGGACAAGGCCACCGAAGGTCTCGAAGACCAGGGCCCGTTAAGCGTGCTCGGCATCGCCGTCAACAGTTTGTTCTGACGGCCGGGGATGAGCAGTCTGGTTGGTGAGTCTCGACGGCAGGCGCCGATGCGAACCATCGGAAGTTTGCCTGCCTTCGAGTTTTTCCTTATACTTGCGCGTCAATTGACCGCCCCCATAGCTCAAATGGATAGAGCAGCGGTTTCCTAAACCGTTGATCCAGGTTCAATTCCTGGTGGGGGTACCACTTCGCGGCGGACGGCTACGGCTGCTGCGGCGTCACAATACGATAGAATCGCGTCGCGGAGTTCGACACTCCAGAATCCGTGACCTCGACGGATTGCGTCGTTCCCTGCGCGGCGACGTCCGTCAGCTTTGTCCATCCGCTGGCGCCGAGCGAATCAAGATATTGCACCGTGTAAGTCAGACCCGCCGTGGCCGTGAAATGAATGTGCAGCACCGGTGACGCCGGCCCGCCGGTCAAATCGACCGAGTCAATCCGCAGCGGCGGCTGCGTCTGTGGGTTGACGGTTACGGTCAAGTCATCGCTGGTGGACAGCGCGCCGTCGCCCGCCGTCAGCCTAAGTACGTATGTTCCGTTTGTTGAAAAGGCCGCGGTGGTACTCAACGAGCCGGCGTTGCCGAACGTCACCGTTCCAGGGCCGCTCAGTTTCGACCATCCGAAGGAAAGAAGTCCCGGGGGAATGGGCAGACCGTCGTCGCTCACGACACCGTTCAACGTCGCATTCGTGGGGAAGGTGAGAGTCTGGTCGGCACCCGCGTTCGCGGTTGGCCCCTGGTTCGGTGGAAACGCGGCACCGGTCAATTCGAGATCGAATATGATGTCGCTGCTCGTGCCGTTGGCCTGATGAATTTCCACGGCCAGCACATTCGCGCCGCTCACCAACAAGGACGGATCGACCGGCTGAGAATAAAAGGTGGTTTCGTCCGTGCCGCCGACCGCGATCACGGCTGGCGTCAGGTAATCGACAGCGCCCGCCGGCATATTGCTGCGGAAGACTTCGACCCCGTTGAGGTAAACCACCGCTCCATCATCGCGCTGAATACTCACACTCAAGCCGCTCACAGACGCGGGGCTCGATACCGTAAATGCGCGCCGGAAATAAGTGGTGATGTATTTATTATTCGGATCCGGCCCGAAACTGTTCGTTGTTGCAGGAAACTGCACCCCGTTTGCGTCACCGTATCCCAAAGGCGCGGGGCCTGATTGCCAGCCAGCGTCGTTGAACGTGCGCGAACTCCAGGCCGTTCCCTGATCGGATCCGTTGTCGAGGTATTTCCAGGTGGAACCCTTCGCGATGAAGGTTGCGGGCGACGGGGAACGCGAGATCGTCACCGTCACGTCGTCGCTGGCGGGCAGCGCGCCGTCGTTGGCGGTCAGGCGCAGCACGTAAACGCCCACGCCCGGGAAATTGACGGTTGTGTTCGTCTGGTTCGCGTTGCTGAACCAGACGGTTCCGGGCCCGCCGACTTGGCTCCAAAGCGTCGTCAGAGCGCCAGGGGGGTTCGGCTGGCCGTCATCAGTTGCGTTGCCGCTGAGGGCGGCGGCGAGCGGGAAACTGGTCGCCGTGAGGTTCTGGTCCGGCCCGGCGTTCACAACCGGCAACCGATTGCCGGTGTTGTCGAGACCGGGTGATGGTGCTCCGGGACTGGCGCGCCAGTTGATTGGGTCATTGCCGTACGCCGACGCGTTCAAGCGCTCCAGTGAAGCGCCGAATCCATCCGCATTGGTCGGCCACGGCGCCGCGTTGTCGTAACGCACCACGTCCACGTCAATGTAAGGAATGAAAATCGCCCCGGTGTTCGTGTCCAGATCGGGTTGATCGGGCCGTTGCAGTGACAACGTCTCACCGCCGTCCTGCAACGCTCCGGGAAACGGCCCGAAGATCGGCACCGCGGCTGGAACGCTGTATTTGCTTCGGAAGGCGACGGGGTCGCTGCCAACGATCAGGAGCAATCCGTTCGCCGGGATCTCGGCATTCGTCGGGAAATCGAAGCCGATGCCGTTTAACTTCCACGTATTGGTCGGAAAATTGGGGTCGTAAAGCTTCACCGGCCCGTTGGTGATGCTCTTCAGCTCGATGAACTCCTCGGCACCCAGCGCCGGATGATACTGAATTTCGTTGATCACCACCGGCCCCACGCGTGGTCCTGCATTCGGTCCGCCGAGAGTGTTCGTGATCTGGGCCGGATATTGAACGTCGCCCACGCTGTTGACGTAGCGGCCGAATGACACTCCATTTTGAGCGGATCCAAACGCGAATCCATCGCTGTAGCCTGTCAGATTTCCGGCGGCGTCGCCGGAAAAGAGGTAAACCTCCTCGCCATGCGAATCGAGGCGAAAACTGTTGGTCGAGGCGGGATTGGCGTTCCAGTCGTTCTCCGTGAACACCACATAACCGCCGGGTGGGACGACGGCACGCGGATCTCCGGCCGGAATGCGGAACTTCTGCGGCACAGTTCGCTGATCGGTCAGATACCAATTGCCAATGTTCACGTTGGTCGGGTTCGGGTTGTAAAACTCGACCGAGTCAAGCTGCGGCAGATCGGTGTGCGTCAAAGCCTCGGTGATCAGGACCTGACCGATGTTCAACGCCGGATCGTCAGCTCCGGGCGAGCCGCCGATGACCGAGCTGGCGCGCCAGTTCGCAGGATTATTTGGATCGGGATTCAGGTTCGGATTCACCGGGACCAGAGAAAAGCCGGTGCCGTCCGCCGACGCGGGCCAAGGCGGCCGCGTGTCGTAACTCACGGAAAAAATGGGAGTACCGGCCGCGTGGACCAGCGCCACGGTTTCGCCGCTGTTGGAAAGGTTGTTGGTGTAAACGCCATCCACGCGCACGCTGGGATATCTGTTCGTGAACGCAGTCGGATTACTGACCAGCACCACGAACTGACCGGGGGCGACAAACATGCCGACCGGGAAAGTATAATCAATGCCGTTCGTGAAATGCACGCCGCTCAGTTCGAGATTGGCGCCGGCAGCGTTCTTCAACTCGATGAACTCGAACGAATCGCTGTCGATGTTCGTCGCGCCCGGCGGGTGATACATGATCTCGGTGATGAGCAGATTGGTATAATTCTGAATGATGTAGAATGTGGCGTCCGTCAGTGCGCTCCACACGCCGCCGCTGCTCAGAACCCGCGCCTTGATCTGGGCGCTTTGGGTCAGCACGATCGGCCGCCCGCTCATGTAAATCTGCGCGCTCGCCGACTGAGCGCCGCCCCGCAGACGCGGGTCGGAGCCATCGCGCGTATAATAAATGGTTCCCGCTGGCGCACTCATGTTTACCGCAAAGCCAGAGGGAACGTTGCCGCCCAATTGATTGAAGGACGGCGCCGCAACGGCCGGAAACCAGCCCTTCGCGCTGAGCTGGCCGAGCACAATTCCCGGGCGCTGTGCGAAATAGTCGCCATAAACGCGACTCATCTCGGTCACCCAGTCCACGTCGCGCGTCCGCGGAGGCTCGCGTTTGGAGTCTCCCCAACGCGCCGATTCATCGGCAATCGCGGCGTACATTTCGTTGCTCCGGGTGACGAATCGCGCGCGGCAGCCTTCCGTCGTCAGCACGCCGCTGTTGAAAAACTGCTTCTGCACGTGATCGGCCACACGCAAACGGAACTCAGCGTTGGCCGCCAGCCGCGTGAAAAAGTATTGCGGGTTGCTCCGGGCCAGCGCGCCCGCGGCGCCTTGTTGCACTGGATCACCGGCCGCGAAAGGCCCCGTGCGGTCCCTGTGAATTTCGTCCGACCCGAAGGGAGACTCGTGCAGGAGCGTGTGTTCGGAGTCATGAGCGAAGAAGCGAAAGCCGCCGTAAAGGCCCGTGCGATTACGCATCCCGTACATGTTGTTCGGATTCGTATCGCCAATGAATTCGGAAATCGGCGCGTCGAGATTTCCGGTGAAGAAGATCACCAGCATGTAGTCAATGAGATTGTCCACATCCAGCAGGTTTTCGTAGGCCGGATTGGGTGTGCCATCCACGTTCAATCCTTGGATCTTGAAATAGTCGATGTCACTGGCGAAGCCGTTGGTTGCCGCTTGCCACAGGCGCGTCCAGGCATCCATGTTACCATCCGTGGCGAAAATCGTGTAGCCGGCGCTGGTGTCCACCTTGATCACGTCGTAATCCTCCTTGTTGCCGCCGAAATAAGTGGCGCCGTAAGAGGCCTCGGGCCGTTCGGCCGTGTTGTAAAGGCCCCAATACTGGCCGTTGATATAAAGATGATAGTAATTCCCGCGTTCGCCTTGATGGCCCTGGGCCAGTTGGGTGTCGCGCGAGAATTGGTCGCGCAAACCGATGAACCGGTAATCCCCTTCAAAGCTCCACGAGTAGTTCTCGAACGTACGAAGATCAAAAGCATCGAACATGGTGGCGCCTCCCTGGCTCGCAAACGCCGGATAGTTCAGCTTCGCCGTGCCGTATTGCTGGCGGAAGAAAAAACGGAACGCGTGCTTGGGATTTCCCGTGCTCCGGCTGTATCCGCCGCGAATGCGGAGGCCCGCGTCGATTTGGAAGCCTTTCGTGCCATCGGGATAAATCAGCTCAATCGAAGCGGGCCGTTCCCACGCGATGCCGTCCTGGCTCGCGTTTGCGTATATCCCGGTCGTGGGATCAAACAGGTTCCCCAAATCAGTCACAATGGAATAGGACGGGATCGATTTCAGGTCGTTGGCAATCTCACCACTGTAGGCCGGATCGTTCACCACGTTCGGGTCCATCCCGTAATCCACCACATTCGCGCCCCAACTTGCCGGCCATCCCGCCGGCGGCGCGCCGTTCGGCGACTGAAGAATCACGTCGTTCGGGAAAATGTAGGTCTCGGTATCCACATCTGACTGTTGGAAACCGTTTTTGAACGCTGCCGCACGAATGACCGTGGTGCCATTGATGGTTATTGGACTGGTGTAAGTGGAACCATTGGCCAGCGACGGGGTCGAGCCGTCGGTCGTGTATTTGATCGTGGCATTCGCCGTTGCCGTCGTGATCGAAAGGCTGAACGGCGTCGTGAAAAAGCCGCGATCCACGCTGAATTTAGTATCCGACACAAACGCGATGAAGCCGGCGCCATTGGGTCCACCGGGCGTCGGCGTTGCGAAATAATTCGTGGTTGTGTTGGCCACCTGGTATTCCACCAGCTCCGGCACGATCAGGAAATCGGTGTCACCGCTGCTTTGGTTCAAGCCCTGAATGGCGAGCACGTTGCTCCCGCTCAGTAACGCGTTCAAATGGTCGGAGATGTTGATGTCTTCAAAGACCAGCGCTTGAAAGTTCGGATGAGATGCGGTCGCCGTCGAATTCCACTGCGGCGTGGCCGGCGCATTGCGGCGCGCGACCTCCTGTCCGTTCAGGTAGGCGACAAACCCGTCGTCATACATCATCCGCAAGGTGAGAGATTGCAGCGAGGCAGGGTTCGCCACACCGAACGGCACGCGAATGTAGGCTGTGGCGTTTACGCCGCTCATCTGAGATTGCAGGTCTGTCTTGATGAACGGACGGTAGCTTGTCGCTCCTCCTCCGCCTGACACCACTGGCGCCCTTACGGCAAGGCCACCGCCCGCGGCATCGCCGACCAGCCGGAAATTCGTCGCGTCCCACGCGGCGAAAGTTCCTTGCGCGGCATACAATTCCACCTCCGAGCCACCGCCACATTCGTAGAAGACAAGGCGAAGCTGGTAATCGCCTGCGGCCGGAAAATTGAACGTTTGCAGCGTGTCGCCGGGACCGCGTGGACTCGGGAACGACATGCTGAAGCTGCCGATGGTCAGACTGAACCCATCGTCACTGTTGACACCAAACGTCCAGTTGCCCGGCGCGGGAATCGTAATTGTTGCGGTCGCTTCAATCACGAAATTGTCCTGATCTGCATTGATGGTAAGGCCGGGAAACGTGCGGTCGTTCCCGTAATTAGCCGAGCTGCCCGTGTTCAGATAATTGACCTCCGCCGCGTTTTCCGCAAACACAGCGCTTTGCTGGGCCGGGGTTGCGATCACGCTTTCAGCCGTGGGCAGATCACACACGCCAATGTTGGCAACGTAGTTGTAAACTGCAAAACCTGCTACTGCCGTTTCGTAGCCAACTCCGGTCGTGCCACTGATCCAACTGGAATCGTTGAATCCGGCCTGCGTCCAGGTCGAACCCAGCGTGCTGTTGGCCGGGACTAGAACCTTCGCCGCCGCACCGGAAACGGCCAGAGCGTTGGTCGTCACGTTCTGTGCGACGCCGTAGGAAATGTCAGGAAATTGCTCGGGAAACGTCGGTGCGAATTCGGACGCTGGCGTGCCGTCGGGCTTCAACAGCGCCAGATATTCGCCGCTCGCCTTCAGGCTGAAATCCGCGTGCAGAGGCTGGCCCAACACCACGCGATTCGTGCCGTCCGCAAACACCACCATGAAGCCCTTGGCGGTCAGATTAGTCGCCGGGAAAAACCAGCGTGCCTGATGCGTGGGATCGTCGGTCAGGGACCATCCGTTCAAATTTGTGGTGTTCGTGCTGGTATTGTAAATCTCGACCCAGTCGGGGAACTGTCCGTTCTCGTCGGCGAGAGTGGACTTGTTGTCAGCCATGAATTCGGATATGATTACTTGTCCTTTTGTGGAGACCAAAAGCGACAAGGTGAAGAACAGCCACAAGGGGAAACGGTACGACGATTTCATTGATGGGACTTAAAGCAAGTTACAAGCCGGTGAATTTATGGAAAACAAATAGCTGAATTTGGCGCAGTTGCAAATGGAAACTCCACGTCCTGGAGAGGTTCCGTTTGTTCACTGGCTGACAAACTGCTCGCTCAACAACCTTGCAGAGAGACTTCTGCACGTTGAACGGTATGTATCCAACGAACTTTACAGGTGCCATCGCCCGCGCCTGCCCAGGGCTCCTGCTGGCATGCGTAGCGGGCGCCGTCCTGGCACAGGAGGACCTGATCGTTTACGACGACGCTCTTGAAAACGGCTGGCAAAGTTACGGCTGGGCCACGCTCAATTACACGAACACTTCGACCGTCCACACCGGCAGTGATTCCGTCAGTGTGGCGACCGCGAACTATTCAGCGCTCTATCTGCACCACGACGCCTTCGACACCGGCCTGTACACCAATCTGACGTTCTGGATTCACGGCGGTCCAACCGGCGGTCAGTCTTTGAAAGTGCAGGCTTTGCTGAACGGCCAGGCCGGGACCGCCGTTAACCTTCCGTTACTCCCGGCCAACGTGTGGCGATTCACGACCATTTCCCTCTCCTCCCTGGGCGTCGCCAACAAGCCGAACATGGACGGTTTCTGGATTCAGAGCACGGTCAACGGCGCGCAACCCGCCTTTTACGTGGATGATATCAAGCTGACAGCCATCCCGCCGCCCGTGGTGGTTCATCTCAACGTCAATTCAACGCAAACGGTCCGTGTGGTTGACTCGCGCCTGTTCGCCGTCAACGCGGCTGTGTGGGACTCGTCGTTTGACACACCGACAACTGCGTCGTGGTTGACGGAGATGGGAAATCAGGCGTTGCGGTTCCCTGGCGGCTCATTGTCGGACGAGTATCACTGGCAATCGAACACCACAGGCACAAACACCGGGATGTGGGCGACGTCGTTCGACAGGTTCGCCCACATCGCGACGAACACCGGCGCGCAGGTGTTCATCACCGTCAACTACGGCACCGGCACGCCGCAGGAAGCGACAAATTGGGTCCGATACGCGAACAGCGCGAAGAAATACCAATTCAAGCTCTGGGAAATCGGTAATGAAAACTATGGCACCTGGGAAACGGATTCCAATTCATTCCCACACGATCCGTTCACCTACGCCAGCCGGGCAAAGGATTACATTACGCAAATGAAAGCCGCAGACCCGACGATCCATGTGGGTGTCGTCGCTGTCACCGGCGAAGACAATTACTCAAACGGTTACACGAACCACGCCGCGACAAACCCGCGCACCGGCGCGGAGCACAATGGCTGGACCCCCGTAATGTTGACGACGTTGAAAAGCCTGGGCGTGACCCCAGACTTTGTCATCTACCACAAATACGCGCAAAACCCGGGCAGCGAGAGTGATGCCGCCTTGCTGCAATCGTCGCGAACCTGGACCAGTGATGCGGCCGATTTGCGGCAGCAGTTGGCCGACTACCTTGGCGGCGCGGCAACCAACGTCGAACTCATCTGTACCGAGAACAATTCCGTGTCGTCCAGCCCCGGCAAGCAAACCACGAGCCTCGTCAACGGCCTGTTCCGCGCCGACAGCTTCGGTCAGATTCTGCAAACGGAGTTCAATTCACTGGTCTGGTGGGACCTGCGCAACGGCCAGGACCCCGGCAACAACAACTCCCCGTTGCTCTACGGGTGGCGGCAATACGGCGACTACGGCTTCGTCAACGGCACGGTTGACCGCTATCCGACATTCTTTGTCAGCAAACTGCTGAAACTGTTCACGCGCGCGGGCGACAGGATCGTCAAGGCTTCAACGGATTATACGCTGCTGACCGCCTATGCTACGAAACGGACCACGGGGACGCTTTCACTGCTCGTCATCAACAAGAGCTCGTCGGCTGCGCTCAATTCCAGCCTTTCGCTGACCGGTTATTCGCCAGCCACCAACGCCCTCGTGTATTCGTATGGCATTCCACAAGACGAGGCGGCGCGTGCGGGCATCGGTTCGACCGACATCGCACAATCGAATTTCACTGCCGTGGGCACAAACTTCACCTTCAACTTCCCGCCCTATTCGGTCACGGTAATCTCTTTGCAACCCGGCGCCCCGCGCCTGGTGCCGGTCTCGATGCAGCCCGACGGCGAGTTCGCATTGCAACTCCGGGGCGAACCCGGCGCAACCTATGCGATTCAGATGTCAACCGATTTGACGGCTTGGTCGCCCATGACAACCAATACGCTGACGGGCCCCACGTTCAATTTTACCGATTCGCAGGCGGCAAACTCGCAGCAGCGTTTCTACCGCGCCATCTGGGTTCCGTAGTTGACCAATACGAAGCTGGAGCCGTGTCCGCCAATCCTGCCCGGTCCGGGTTTCGGGGCCGCGCAAATATTCTTCCCGATTCTCCGTTGTGCTGATTTCATCATCCGACCATGCGCATCATCGGCGGAACGGCGGGCGGTTGTTTGCTCAAAGTCCCCAGTGGGCACGCCGTGCGGCCCACGCCGGACCTCGTGCGCCAGGCGATTTTCAACAGTCTCGGCAGCTGCGTGGACGGTGCGCGGGTACTGGAGCTGTTCGCCGGCACTGGCGCACTCAGTCTCGAATGCCTCAGCCGTGGCGCCATATCCGCCGTCTGCGTGGAAAAGACGGACCGGCACGCGGAATTTCTGCGGAAGAATTTTGCTGCGGCCCGGCTCGTGGCCCGGCTGGAAATCCGCGTGCAGGACGCCTTTGTCGCCTCCGCGCAACTCGCTTCTGCCGGGCATACTTTCGATCTGGTTTTTGCCGACCCGCCTTACGGCGAAAAAAACGTCGGCCGGCGTTCCACTTCATTCGCTCAACAGTTGCTCGACGATGTTCACCTCCCCTCTCTGGTAGCACCGGCGGGTCTCTTTGTCCTCGGCCATACGAAGCGTGACACGCTCGACCTTCCGGATGTTTGGAAGGAAATCAAAATGCTCAGGCACGGCGACACGGTAATGCGGTTCTTGCGCACCGTCTGATGGGAATGATCGGCGCGAGGGAGCGCGTTGTTCAAGGGCGGCCTTTCGTGGTTAGATGAAGGCCGCATGAACTACACCCTTCGCTTCAGCGCCATGCTCGTTTGTCTACTTGCCATAACGATGCCATCGCGCGCCCTGGCTCAAGACCAGAATGCCTCCACGAATGATTCGCGTGCCCCCCGACTCCAGGCGCTGGTTGACACCGCCGTTCAACAAACGCTCGCCAGATTCGCCGACAAGCAACTCAAACCCGACCAGCTCGCCGTCACGCTCGTGGACTTGCGCGACCCGCAACATCCCGTTCGGGCGAGCTATCGCGGCGATGCGCAAATTTATCCGGCCAGCGTGGTGAAATTGTTTTACCTCGTTGCGGTCCATCGGTGGCTCGAAGACGGCAAGCTTCAGGACACCGCCGAACTGCGCCGCGCGCTGCGCGACATGATCGTTCTCTCCTACAACGAGGCCACGCATTACGTCGTGGATCTACTGACGGGGACCACGAGCGGGCCGGAACTGCCTCCGTCGGAGCTCGAGGAATGGGCAAACAAACGCGACGCCGTGAACCGCTACTTCGCCTCGGTTGGCTACACGAACATCAACGTGAACAAGAAACCGTGGTGTGAAGGCCCCTATGGCCGCGAGACGCAGGCGATCAAAGCGTTCAAACCAAACCGCAATCTGCTTACGACCGATGCCACCGCGCGGTTGCTTGCCGAAATCGTCACCGGCAAAGCGGTTTCAGCCAAACGCAGCGCCGAGATGATGGAATTATTGAAACGTGATCCATTTGGCAAAACGGACGATCCCGACGATCAAGCGCACGGCTTTTCCGGTCCGGCGTTGCCACCCGGAGCGAAGCTCTGGTCAAAGGCCGGGTGGACGAGTGAAACTCGCCACGACGCGACTTACATCGAACTGCCCAACGGCATGAAGTTCGTGCTTGTTACGTTCACAGTTGGTCAGGCGAATAATCGCGATATTATTCCTTCGCTAGCGCGGGTTGTTCTCATTTCTCTTTAGGATCCGATCCGGCAAAACGTTGAATCGCCACGGTGGCTTGGTTGCTCCGCCGGAAGCGGTTTTCGATTAAGCGAGGAGGGCGCGACCTGTATTATCGCTTCTCACGTGTCTCCAAAAAGCGACGGATCTCCGTTTGCCGGTCTCTGTGAAACGTTTCCCAGGCGTTCAAAGCTGCCTTTACTCGTGATCGAGTGTCGGGGTCGTATGCAACAAGCGCGCGCTGAATCGCGTTCGTTCCTTTCTCCCCGATCGCAGCGAGCGCTATCACTGCATAGGGCTGCCGCCGCGGATCCGCCAAGCACCTCGTGAGCGCGGGTATCGCGGGCTCCGCTGTTCGGCCAAGAACGATAAACGCGCTGTTCGCACGGCCGTAATAATACTCTGAAACAGTCACTCTGAGTCGTACGACCGACTGAATCTCGTTCAATTTGAGAATGCCTCTCGTCAGATGCGATTCTTTCCGTTGGAACATTTCCTCCAGGGTTGGGAGACAATTAGTGCCCAATGCTTGCACCGCTTCACATGCTTCGTCGCTTAATCGACCTTTTTTCATGTCGTAATCATCAAGCCACTCTTCGAGTGACTTGCCGGCGTAGATTGGTCCTTTGCGGCTCCGGTCGTTCAGGGCGAAGGACAGAATTAGCAACGCGACGATGCCACACGCCGTGATCGCAACGTACCTGTTCCTGTATTTCATCAAGAGAGCCAACATCCGATCTAAACTCAACCAAAGGTTGATATGCGTCCGACACGTCCCAAGGCCGCGACAGTGAAGACTTGCGGGTAAAGTCGTTCGTAATACCAGAGCTTCGCGAAGTAAAAACCGATGGGCGATGGTTGCCGCCATTCACCGCTCTCCACTTTTTCAATCAGCCAGTTCGCGCCTTTCATCACCGCTTCGCGCGCGATCTTTTGCGTCAAAGTAATCTCTGTTACGCCCGCCAGCGCCTCGATTGCCAACGCTGTTTCCTCCACGGATGAGGGACCACTGCCCGGCACGCCCCAGCCCCCGTCTTCATGCTGCGATTTCGCCAGAAAGTGCCCGGCGCGAAAAAGCACCGTCTCGAGCACGGGAAATGTCTTTGCGTCCAATTCTTCGAGCGCAAGCAATACTCGCGCTGTGCCATAAACAGGATTTATTTCGTCAGGCGCGTGCTGATTACCGAACCACAGTGGAATCCACGAGCCGTCCTCCCGTTGCGTCCGAGCCAGGTAACGCAGACCTTTTTCCATTGCTCGCCGAACACGACGCAGCA
>Ga0134126_10001024_pt1 | contig 35350 bp, 32 predicted proteins | sample KB31752_FD_96881 | JGI IMG/M metagenome (GOLD analysis project Ga0134126, IMG submission 96881) | Terrestrial soil microbial communities with excess Nitrogen fertilizer from Kellogg Biological Station, Michigan, USA - KB3-175-2 | ecosystem: Environmental > Terrestrial > Soil > Unclassified ...
CGACGAACGAGCTCGGCATCCCGATCGCGGGAGCCGTGCCCCGCCTGCCGCGTGGCGGCATCAACCAGAATTCGCCCGAACAGGTGTATCAACTCGTCGAAGCATTCCGGTCGCTGCGTATGAATGTGGTCAGCGCCCGATCGCTTCCGATTTCGCTTGCCGTCTCGAGTCCCTCGCCGGCCGACGGTAAGTCGTTCATCTCGGCGAACCTGGCCATGTCGTTCGCCGAGGGCGGATTCAAGACGCTCCTCGTCGACGGCGACACGAGGCGCGGGACATTGAACGAAATGTTCTCGCTGCGTCGAAGCCCGGGGCTAACTGATTTGTTGGCCGGGGCCGTCGAGCGGAGCGCTGTGATTCACCCGACCTCGCATCAGAATTTGTCCTTGATGCCATCTGGGACGCGGCGGCGGCAAAGCCCGGAATTCCTGACGTCGCCGATGCTCAAGCAACTCCTGGCGTCGCTCCGCAGCGAGTATGACGTGGTAATCTGCGATACCCCCCCCTTTGCCGCTGGCGTAGACGCCTACGCGCTCGCCGCTGCCGCAGAGCGCCTGGTGATCGTGTTACGTGTGGGACGCACCGAGCGGCGAATGGCCGCCGCCAAGATGGCTTTGCTCGATCGACTCCCTGTTGAAGTCGTGGGGGCCGTACTGAACTCGGTGCAACTGGATGGGGAGTTCCAGTATTACGGTTACGTGCGCGGGTACGAGACGCGTGATGAGAACGACGATGAGGATGCACCCGCGTTGCTCAAGGGTTAGTCTCCCGTTGCCTCCAGCACTCGCCCGAGCCAGTTGGCTAGCGGTCTTCCCTGAAACCGCTAGCCATTTTTGCATCACCCTCTTGCCTGTGACGCAGCTCACATTTTCTGTTGCGTGACCCCCAGATTCTGTAGACAAGGCGCAACAACCGCTCGCGAACGAGCAGCGACTCTAGTTACGATAACATAGTGCAACACGCTATTTGATAACACTTTATACTCAACGCCGCAATCTCATCTGCTGAGCACGCAGGCTGCATTGGCCCGGGCATCGTTCCGAACCGCCGGCCAAAGGAGAGCAGCCGCGAATGCAGGCAGAAGCGTCACAGCAACTCGATTTTCCCGCCAACAGCCCGACGCGCCCACGCAGGTCGACCACGCGTCCGGCAAGCTCGCGTTCGCTCCGGCGGCCAGTTCGTGGCGAGCGCGCCGTCGAGTTGCAGCCGGCGCACCATGCAGATGCCTCACCTGCCGATATCTCCGGCGTCGTGCCGCGGGAACGGTCCGAGGCGCTCTGTCGAGCGGTGAACGTGGCCATTGCGGGGGTCGCCTTGGTCGTGCTCTTCCCGATCATGCTCTTGGTTGCCTTCGCGGTCTGGGCAACGTCGCGCGGCCCGGTCATCTATTCGCAGACCCGGGTCGGGGTGGATCGCCGTTTCAAGCTCGCGTCGTCGTACGATCGTCGCGGCCATGACTACGGTGGACGCCTCTTCCGGATGTTCAAGTTCCGCACGATGCGCGTTGACGCCGAGGCAGATGGCAAGGCCGTTTGGGCGCAGAAGCAGGATCCGCGGACGACGCCAATCGGCCGGATTCTACGTAAGACGCGCTTGGACGAGTTGCCGCAGCTGTATAACGTCTTGCGTGGCGACATGAACATCGTCGGCCCACGTCCCGAGCGTCCGACCATCTTCGACGAGCTGCGGTCGAATATCGCCGAGTACCCGTACCGCCAGCGTGTGAAGCCGGGGATCACTGGCTGGGCACAGATCAATCAAGCCTATGACGTCTGCGTGGACGACGTGCGTCGGAAGGTGCACTACGATCTTGAGTACCTCCGCCGCCAGGGACTCGTCGAGGACCTTCGGATCATGTCGCTGACGCTGCCAGTGATGCTGTTTCGGCGCGGAGGGTGGTAGGACACTCGCCGAATCCGGCCCGCCCAAATTCAAGACCGCCAGACTGGCGGCGCCGTGCGCGGGGCGCCGCGATTGGTGTCTCATGCGGCGTCGCAATTTGGTGCATCGGATCGCTCTTCGGGTTAGTGCCAAGCGCATTCACCGATAGGATGGGGATCTCTTGCATCGCCGCGGCTGGCGGCGCTGTCGGACTCAGCCGCTTCGGATCAGCCGCTCTCGTCACACTCGGCATCGTGACCGCCGTAGTACTGATCGTGAGTATTACGCCCTTGTCGGAGGCGATTGCGTCAGGGTGGGTGCGGAACGACCGTGTTCCGCAAACTGGACTCGACGCGGTCGTCGCGTTGAGTGCGAGCCTGAATCCCGATTCGACGATCAGTGGCGAAGCGCTCGATCATCTGTTGCTTGCCGCTGAGGTTGTTCGAGCCGACGACGCGCCGATACTAGTCAGTACGACGACGATCGATCGATATCCCCCTGGCCCGATCGTGAGTACGATCGATCAGGAACGCATCGTTCAGCTGATCGGCCCCAAAATAAGGTGGCTTCGGACCTCTGTTACCACGTCGACCCATGACGAGGCGCTAGCTTCATTGAAGCTGTTGAAACCGACCGGTGCTCAGCGAATTGCTGTCGTTGCATCTCCAGTGCACACCCGCCGGGCTTGTGCCACGTTTGAGGCGGTCGGATTCACCGTGACGTGCATTGCCTCGAGGAATCGAGATCCGAACGAACAGATACTTTCGCAGCGGCCGCGGGACCGCATAGCGATTTTCGGCGCGTGGCTCTACGAGCTCGCTGCTACCGCCAAGTATCAAATGCACGAGTGGCTCCCCCGTCCCCCAACTCGTTAGACTGCGAACGCTGGGTTGCCTCACGCTCGCTCAACCGTCACGCTTTCAGCCGCGCAGGCTCACATCGGCGGCCGTCTGTCAATCTCGAACGAGGAAGACTCTGAAGTGAACGCTTTGGGCTGGGTTTTGTTCGCACTCCCCGTCGCGTTAGCCGCCTACACGTACGGGCTCTACCCCGCCCTACTGTGGCTCGTCGCGCGACGTGCAGACCCCCGGCACGCGGACCGCGGCGACTTGCCACAAGTGAGCGTCGTCATTCCCGCGTACAACGAAGAGGCGCAGATTCGTGGAGCAATCGAGGCGCTCATAGCGCAGGACTACCCCGGGAATCGCCGGCAAATCCTGATTCTGTCCGACGCATCCACTGATCGCACGGACGAGATCGTCCGCGCATACGCGAGCCAAGGCGTCGAGCTTCTGCGCATGCCAACGCGCGGCGGAAAGACCGCCGCGGAAAACGCGTCGTGCGGCGTTCTGCGCGGTGAAATCGTCATCAATTCCGACTCGTCCGTTCGACTCCATCCTCGTGCGATATGGGAGCTCGTTGCTGCGATGGCCGATCCGCGGGTCGGCGTCGCTTCCACGCGCGACGTGAGCGTCTCGGCCGAGACGCAGGAAGCGAATCTCGCCGAGGCGGGCTACGTCGGGTATGAGATGAAGTTGCGTAGGCTGGAGACGCGCGCCGGGGGCATCATCGGAGCATCGGGATCCGGATACGCCATTCGGACGGTGCTTCACAAGATTCCCATTCGTCATGACTTGAGCCGAGACTTCGCGGCGGCGCTCACCGCGCGAATTCACGGCTACCGCACGATCTCAGTCGACAGTGCGATCTGTTATGTCCCGCGAACGACATCCCTTCGCGCCGAGTACCGGCGAAAAGTGAGGACGATTGCCCGCGGCATTGAGACGCTCTTGTCCAAGCGATCGTTACTCGATCCCACGCAATACGGTTCGTTCTCCTGGAAGCTGCTGAGCCACAAGGTCTGTCGGTGGCTTGTGCCGACCTTCGTCTTCCCGGGAGTCTTGGGACTCGGGATCTTGGCGCTGACGCACCTATGGGCTCAAGTGCTGCTCTGCCTCGGCGGACTTGGGGTCGTCACGGCAGTTGTAGGAGCAATGTGGCCGGCGGAACGGGCGATGCCGCGATTCCTGCGGGTTGCGACGTTCGCCGCAGCTGCTAACCTGGCGGTAGTCCACGCGCTATTGCGCGTGACCTTTGGCCACGACGATCACTTGTGGGAGCCGACGCGACGATCGCCAGTTCTCGTCCAACCTTCGGCGTCTTAGTGTACCTGCCGGGCCTGGCTTTAGCTAACGCGCGACACCGTAGGCGCTTCTCGGCGGTGCGGCGTCGCTGCGCCATTGAACCCAGGATGCGGAGCTGAAACGTGGAGCATGCGCCGACTGATAGTACCGTGATGCTGGTTGCCGGTGCTCGACCAAATTTCATGAAAATCGCGCCGGTCCAAAAGGCCCTAGAACGCGCGGGTTTTCGCACCGTGTTGGTGCACACGGGCCAGCACTATGACGACCAGATGTCCGCGTCATTTTTTCGCGATCTCGAGATTCGTCAACCGGATCATCACTTGGGGGTCGGCTCGGCGAGCCACGCCGTGCAAACTGCGCGGATAATGGAGGCGTTCGAACGGATCTTGCTCGACACTCGACCAGGATGGGTTCTTGTCCCCGGCGACGTCAACTCGACGCTTGCCTGCGCCTTGGTGTGCGCAAAACTAAAGGAAGCAACCGGCGTTAGGCTCGCTCACTTGGAATCTGGGCTTCGAAGCCACGACTGGCGAATGCCTGAGGAAGTGAATCGGGTGCTCACCGACCGGTGCGCGGACCTACTCCTGACGCCGAGTAGGGATGCTGCCGCGAATCTCAGCGCAGAAGGGATTGACGCGACAAAGGTTGCGTTCGTTGGCAACGTCATGATCGACACGCTCTTGGACCGATTGCCCGCCGCCCGTACCCGTGCGCTTCCGGCGCGACTTGGCCTGGATGCCGGCCGCTACGTCGTTGCAACGCTTCATCGTCCGTCGAACGTCGACGATGAATCGGCCCTCCGCGTCTGTCTGGGCGGCTTAGCGGCGGTGGCGGCAGATCTTCCGGTCGTGCTTCCTCTCCACCCTCGTACCCAGAAGCAAGTCGATTCATTTGGGCTTGGGCACTTGCTAGACCGCCTCAGGATCACAGAACCGCTGGGTTACATCGACATGCTGTCGCTCACCGAGGGGGCTGCCGCTGCGATTACCGATTCGGGAGGGGTCCAAGAAGAGACCACCGTTTTGGGCGTGCAATGCGTCACCTTGCGCGAACAGACGGAGCGGCCGATCACTGTGGAAGAAGGAACGAATCAGCTGGCGCCTTGGCCACTGACGGTCGAAGGCATCTACCAGACCTCCCGGCGAGCGATGAAGCTAGGCAGGGTCGGCGTGGGGACGCGGTCGCCGGACGGCTGGGACGGACGCGCATCTGAACGCGCGGCGACCGCTATTCGGCGAGCTCCACAGCGCAGCTAGCGCGTCGGCACGTCATACGACTGGCCGCGACACCCATGTAGCCGGGAGTTAGCCAATGCAAGTAAAGCGAACAGTGCGTACTTGGTTGGGCCGCGGCCTTACCCTCAGCCGCATTCACCACCTCGCCCTCCGCCGAACGGGCGTCGTCGTAGCGTTTCACAGGGTCAGTGATGTCACTCCAGAAGACGATCTCACCAGGAGTTCAAGCGACTTCAATAAGTTCTGCCGCTTCTTTGCCGACCACTTTCACGTAGTGAGTCTTCGCGAATTCATTACCCGACTCGAACGCGGACAGTCCGTCGGCGGTGTTCTCGCGATAACATTCGACGACGGTTATCTCGACAACTATGAGGTCGCCGCACCGATCCTTGATCAATACGGGTTACCGGCGACATTCTTCATCGCGACGCGATTTATCGCCTCGACAAGAGTTCCCTGGTGGGATTCAAGACTCACTCGGCAGCCTGGCTGGATGTCTTGGTCGCACGTCCGAGACCTCGCCGCAGCCGGATTTGATATTGGTGGACATACGCGCACTCACGTGGATCTCGGGGTTACCGACGGTGAGGTGGCTGATGAGGAAATCGTCGGCTCTCGTCTAGACATTCATGAGAACATCGGTTGTCTGCCCGCGCATTTTGCGTATCCGTACGGGCAACAGGGAAATCTTCTAGAAGTCAATCGAGACCGAGTCCGAGCAGCAGGTTACCGTTGCTGCGTGTCGTGCCATGGTGGCACCGCATCTTCCGTGACCGATCCGTTTCGATTGCAGCGGGTACCGATTTCTCCTTGGTATCGAACGCCGGAAGAATTCGCGTTCGAAGTGGCTACCGGGCGTGCATGACGGTGTCGCACACTTCGTCTGACCTCCGTTCACAAACCTCCTAACCTTCCGACCAGAAGATCGCGTCGGGCCCGCCTGTGGATGATCTACGTCGGCTAACTCAATAACTCCCATGTCACGCGCGGCGTCGCGAAACCGGGCGGTAGTGATCGCCTATCACTATCCGCCCGATCCAGCCGTTGGCTCACTTCGGGCGCGAAATGTTGCGCAGGCGCTCGCCGCGAATGGCTTTGAGGTCGATGTGATTTCCGCAACACGGGCCGGGACTCCGACTGACTCGCTAGACGGAAACGTACACGTCGTGCGCGTCGTTCTCACGACGAGCCCGCGTGATTTCCTTACAGGCCTGAAGAGACTTGTCGCACGTTTAGTCATTCGCGGTGATTCGGGCGCTCCTAGACCAACGGCACCAAATCTCGCTGGCGCGAGTTGGAAGGCGCCAAAACATGTCTCAACATTGCGCCGGTGGATGGGCGCGATCACATGGCTTCCGGACGACCGCCAGGGTTTCATCATTCCGGCAGCGCGCGCGGCGACGAATTATCTGCGTGGTGACGGCATGGATATCCTGTACACCAGCGGGCCACCTTTCTCTGATCACCTCGTCGGACTGTTGCTGCGGCGTTGCCGACGGTTTCGCTGGGTATTGGAATTCCGAGACCCTTGGACTGGCGAAAACTCAAAGCCGTGGTTCGTCCGCGCACGGTTTACTGACCGAATCGAGCGTTGGGCCGAGAATCAGTGTTTGCTCAAGTGCGATGGCATCGTCGCGGTGACGCGCGCCTACGCAGACGTATTGACGGAGCGGTACGGGGATCGAATAACGGAAAAGCTCGCAGTAGTACGAAATGGCGTTCCGCACACGTTTCCGCCCGTGCAATCTGACCGTTCGACATTTCGGATTGTACACGCGGGAAGCTTCTATCTTGGCAGGGATCCGAAACCATTCCTCAGAGCGGTCGCGGCGCTGCATCAGAGCGGACGCCTTGGGCCAAGACATCTGGATGTGCGACTCGTGGGCGACTGTCGGCATTTCAACGGAGAGCCGATCGCCCCCGAAGTCGAACGACTCGGCCTCACCGACAGCGTGACTTTCACCGACTGGTTGCCGCACGACGAAACACTCCGATTGATGCAGAGCTCGGACGTGTTGTTACTGCTGGCGCAGCGCCAACCGCTATCAGTACCAAACAAACTATTTGAATACCTCGGGATCGGAAAGCCGATCCTGGCAATCACCGACGAGTCAAGCGAAACGGCGCAGCTACTTCGCGACGTTGGCGGGCACTTCATCGTCGGCGAACGGCGCGGTCCTGAAGAGATCCTGGAGGCCCTTGATGCTTTGGCAACCGGAGACGCCGCCGGTTCGCGGTCTCCGGAAACTCTGGAAAGATTGGCCACGCGAACTCAGATGAGTACTCTTGTAGAATGGTTGCGCCAGCTTCCACTGCGAAGCGATTGAGTCATTGGCGAAGGGTTGGTCTATGGATTTGAGACAGTTAAAATTGCGATCCCTCGGCAAAATCAATCACGGGATCCAAGCCAAGACGCCCCTAGCTACGATTGACAGCGGTCGTCGTCGACTTACACATCAGGCTCCGCGCTCGAGTCCCGGATCCCCCACCATCGAATTCCTTCGATCCGTCACCTGATGGTTCTATCTCGGGCGCCAAACCAACGATCCGCTAGTTGCTTGGATTTTTTCCGAAACGGGTCCTCGACGAACGTATAAGTCACGTGAGATGCGAGGCAAACCACGCCGATCGTCACCACGAGAAGTGCGGTCCCCAATGCTGCACGGGGGTGAAGTTGACCGGCGCCAAGTTCTCTTCCGAGATCCATTTGCGGCAGGATCTTGAGAAGTCGCCGCAACACTTCGTTGGCGACCACGAGGACGAACGCGTGCACCATATAAATGGAATAGGAAACCCGCCCGAGCCAGGCGAACGGCTTCCATGCCAAGACGCGAACGGCGACACCGCCCTGCGCCCCCGCCACGAGGAGTACAACTAGACCGACGAGCGGCGTAATCGCAAAATCTGATGGGCCTATCGTCTTTACACCCAGGAAGGCAATCGTGCCTCCGAGGGTCAGTGACACCGCCCAATTGAACGGGCTCCCCCCGCCTATGCGATCGAAGGTAGGCTTCAAGGAGAGGTAGGCTTGATACGTCACGACACCGAAAAAGAAACCCAAGACGCAGCGGAAGAATGCAAAATGAAAGGCGTGCCTAAAGCTTTGCTCGCCGGACAGAAGGTACGTCACCAATGAGAGAATCGAGATGACCGCGGCGACTTGCCACAATGGTCGCCGATGACGTAGGAGCAGAACCACGACGCCGAAGAGCAGGCACGTATAGAATTCTGTGCTGATGCTCCAACTCGGATAGTTGTAAACCAGATCGCTATTGGTCCCGAGGCCCTGAATCAGCAGGAGACTAGTCCAGAGTTCGTGATAGTGTACGCTCGAGAACGCCGGCACAGCGCCCACGTCGCCAGTGACGACCTGCTTCGCGAAGACTACAACGTCCAGGCTCAACCAAACAAGCAAGACGGCTAGATGAAGCGGATAGAGGCGGCCAAATCGCAGCCACGCGTAACGGCAGAGGTCTTGACCTGACCGCAGACTTTCGCGATAACCGTGGCAAATTACAAATCCAGAAAGAACGAAAAAGAAGTCCACCATCAGGTACGAGTTCCGCACCACGCCGAGGTAGTACGTCGGATTGACCCACGGGACATGGTAGAATGCGACCGCAAGCGCCGCCACTCCTCGCAGGGACTCTAGAGCGCCAAAAAAAACGCGTGGTCGTGGATCGGGTCGGGCGGGAGCGGTCACCGCGCCGACTGTCCCAGGGGCGGCAATCTACGCGAGCCTTGGTTTGTGACCGGTGATCTGCTCGCCGCGGAGGCGAAAATGTGGCAAGCGAGAGTTGTGCGCGAGAGCCGGGCGGGTGACCTGAAACAACAGTGTGTTAATCGTGATCAACGAATAAAACCAATTCACATCGAAAATCTGGTTATAGAAGTAGCCGCTGACGAGATAGCCGACCATCCCTGCCTCGAGAGCCAGAGACACGTTGCGCAAGTCAAATTGCCCGCCGGTTCGGCTAGCCCAGATATCTATGCTATCACGTTTTCGCAGAGCGCGATTTCGCTTTGAGAAATCCCAGAGCAACCATAGGAAGATCAAAACGCCGACCGTGCCGAACTCCGAAAGGATTTGATAAAACATGTTGTGAAGCGCCTTGGTATATAGGCGCCCCGGATCGGACCGAATTCCCTCAAGCTGACCATTGCTGAGCTCTTCTGCTGCGTAGGGACCAAAGTTCCCGGGGCCAACCCCAAAGATTGGATTTTGCCGCCATTCGATTCGAGCGACCGCCCGCAGTTCATCTCGGTCCCTCCGCGTGCCGCCGGTGTCTGCGATCGTCGACATCTCAATCCAGAAATTCGGATTGGCGTCCTCACGGCTGGCGTTCGTAAAGAGGACATTCGTTGCAAAAAATACGACAACCGCTCCGGCGATGGCGAGCCCCGCGGTCCTGAGCTTGTTCTTAGAACGTAGAAACATGCAGATGAGAGTCGCCACGCCTGCGACGACCGCGCCACGAGCGTATGATGAGATCAAACCGATAATGCATCCGCCGGTTGTAGCAAACGCGATGATCTTTAGATTGCGCTCCTTCACCGAGAGGGCCATAAAATACGATGACCCCAATGCGATCGCCATCATCGGTCCAAAGGAGTCGTAATTGTTGTACGCCAAGGTGTGCCAGAAGACGTGGCCGGGTATGGCACCAACAAGCGTCCACCACGTGTACTGGAACAACAACCCCCAAACCACTATAGGAACAGCCTCGCGGGCCGTCCGAACGACCGTCACTGTGAGGATGGCAAGTCCGCAATAGGACGTCAGCACCTTCGCCACTGGAATTGCGTATCCGATATTGTAGGCGACTGGTACGGACAAAACAGCGTACAACGCAAATGCAACGAGAGGCGGAATAAAGCGCATGCGATGACTGAGTGCCGTGCCAATCAACGTCACGATCAGCAGTGCGGTCGGTATCTGCAATATTGGTCTGGCGCCATAGTACGCCACCCACCGCAACGGATCCCCTAGGATGAGCACCCAAAGGATGTAGCAGGCGACTAGCGGTCCCGATCGCCGTACCCGCTGGGCGCGAGACGGATGTCGAGCGCGAGCTACATCTGCGGGTAGCCCATCGTCACTAAGCCTGCTGTTCGATGGCGTACGTGCGCCGCGTTGTGGGCGAGACACCGACGAAGCGTGATCCATGAGTGGTGTGCCGAGCTCGTCTTAATTTACATCCATTCCTATTCAAGAGGTATCAGATTTGGAGACGCCGGGGCGAATTCCCGTGCCGGGATGGGAGCTCCGATCGCGTTATGGATGTTTGAGGTGCGGTCGGGTGTGGGTTCGCGATGCCCGGGATGGGCGCTTGGACCTTCTAGCTCGACCGCGGCGCAGCGAATTGCCGAATCGGTTGAGTCGGTAGAGTGACGCGCCTCCGGTTCGGAGCCTTAGACGACGTCACCGCCGATCGAAAATTGATGGATCCAGCGGTTGCCGATGGCACATGCGTCTGAGTCGGCGGCATGCCGGTGGGCTCCCCGTTTTCGACCTTCGGACTTTCGATTTCTCGCGAGTCCGTTATGCGCGAAGTGTTCACGCGTACGCTATTGCTCAAATTGCTTGGAAAGTCGAGCGGCCGATTCGTCATCTCAGCCACAGTTTTCTCCCCGGCCCACCGTCGTGAGCGACGCTGATCTCAATGCCCAGGTCGTCTGGCTCACGCTCGCCCCCGTCGAGCAATTGACGCTTTGGCGGCTACCGGCGCATCGGTGCCGCTCGCTCGCCCTGCCCGGGGCCTAGTTCCGGCCCGCAAGTCCCAACGCGAGCTCTGGGTCGCGCTCCAGCCGCGGCTTGGTGTCAAGCGCCGCGGGCTCGACGTTTACGCGGCGCTCGCCGCCGGAAGGAGACTTACGACGCGCACACTGAACTCTGCGGCGAGCGAAACACTCAGCCAGCGGTGGTGCGCGCAGATCGCCCAACTGAAGATACACGGCGTCCTTGAAGCGCGTGACAACGGTCTGCGGCACTGGAACTCGGACTGCGCGGCCGGCTGGCGCGATCGAGCCACTCGTCGCCGCTCAGTTCCAGTTGTGCAATACACCGCCGCCCGCGGATCGCGATGAGTAGGCCCGGCTCCCCACGGCAACGACCCTCGCCGATTTCGATCTCATCCGTAGAGCTTCAGCTGCCTCAACCGGAAATTCGACGTCGCCAGCCTTAGGGTGATTGCGCCTCGCTGAGCGACGCTGCGTACGTTCCGACGCGGGAGGCCTTTTGCATCTCGCGACCGAGCTTGGCCCACTTCGCGACGCTCCTTCGGCTGGGCGAGGCGACACACTCGCCCGCGGACTCGCAGCGAGCCTCCGCCGGGCGCGCACCCGGCGGTGTCTCGCTATATCAAGACGTCGTTCAATCTGCGGCGGCGCCACTCCGATCTAGCCGCATCAGTCCTGAGCCGATGAACTTCAACTCAAGTAGGTCGCGTATGTACTTGTACACTCGTGTTCAGTAAACAGCTTCACCCTCAGGCGTCGTGGCGAGTTCACTGGCCCGGCAAGCAGTACGTTCGTCAGCGAGCGAGAGCAGGAACTCTGCGAAGGAACAGATCGCGCGCCCATCGCCACTGCATCCGCTGCCATTCGCGTCGCGGTAGGCCGCTGTCCCTCCGGAACTGGCGAAGGTGGTCAAGGAGCGTCCCGACCGGGACAAACCATCCACGCCGCCGGGCGAGCTGCGTCAACGTCTCGCTCACGTCCGCGCGAACTTCACCATTCACGCAAAAATTCTTGCCAAAGTGCGTAGCTACGATGCAGACGCCGCCTTCCGCCTCAAGACGACTCTGGTTTGCCGGACTCACCAGTTCGACGAATGCATCTGCATTCTCAGCATCCGATGCAGAGAACCACCATCGGGCGAGCGGCCGTCGCGGGTCGCGGTAAGGCATCGAAGGATTCACACGCATGATATTAATGTCCGCAAAGCTAAGATTCCGGACATACTCAATCTGCTCGGCGCAGAGATCACCCCACCAGTAGGGAGAGCCTGGACGATGGCCAAGATAGAAATCGCCCGGTTGTCGAAGCACCGCGCGGTACAGCGCGCGAAGCACCGGACTGTCGATCCGGTCGACGCCCCAATACAAGTTCTCGCGATTGAACGAATGATTCGCGTGAACGCGAGGCGGTGTCCCGAAAACGTCGGTGAATCGGGCGAGCGCGCGGATCGTCCGCTCGCGCGTGCTGGACTCCATCGTCGCATTGTGAAAGGCGATCTCGAAGCCGCGCTTCTGGAGATCGACCGCGAACTCGAGATATTGGGGATCGTCCAAGGTCTCCGACGCGGAGAAGTCGGGACTCCCTTCCTCACACCTCACCGACCAGACAGTCTTCGTCGTTCGCATGCCGAGCGTTTCGAGCAAGCGGTAAATGGGCTCGACATTCTTCACGGTGGCGACGTCGGTGTCGTCCATCACCGTGAAGGCAAAGCGTGCCCCGTCAGGAAACGAAAGCGCGCGGACCATGTTCGATCCGCTACTACCCAACCTCGAGCGAGAAGAGGCCGAGCTCGGAGGCGAATCGTAAGTGCACGCTGCCCGGCTCGATTGGGATGAGTCCGGCGGTGGACGAGTGGCCGGCACCAAGCTCGCGAAGAAATTGTGCGAATGGTTCGTTTCGCGGCGTCGGCGACCAAGCCATGCCGATGGGCGCATCCGGCTGTTGAGCGAGCCACGCCATGAACGCGTACTCGACTCGCCGCTGGAATACTCGGCATGACATCACGAAGGACGTTATGACCCGATCAGACCCGACTAAGCATGCCAGAATCTCACCGTGCTGACCTGTACGATCGGATAGGGTCGCGCCATACAGCCGCCCCCCTGCCTCGAGGACGCTCGCGACCTGCTCCTCTCGAACGCGGTTTCCGTTGAGGTTGAATTGATTGGTTTTGTTGATGAGCTGGACAGCGCGCGTCCGATCGCCATTCGACCGGTCGTGCAGGGTAAGGGTCATACCTAGATCCTGGAGGAACCCTCGAATGTCGGCGCCGACAAGGTCCGTCGGGACCAACCCTTCGAGCCGGCGACGATACAATATCGTCCGTTCCTGATCCTCCTTGGTGAACTCCAGCCGCGCGAACAATTGGGCGATCTCGTCAAGAAACGGCGGGATGCCCTCAGCCTGCGGAGGGAACGGAACGCATCGGACGGTTGGAAGCGCTAGAGATACCTCGGCCAATTCGACGACGTTATCGTCGACGAACACGAAGGAATCGACGCTGAGATTGAGCCGCCTGGCCAGATCACTGATCTGCGCCGACTTCGCGTGATAACTCGCAAGCAAGGCCACGAAATCTTCCTCCCGGAGGATCATTCGCCCTGACCGGAACGGTGCGAGCGCAATCTCGGCGTCGTTCCGGCTCACGGCCGCCAACAATGTTCCTTCGCCACGGAGCCGGCGTAAGAGTCCTTGATAAACGAAATGCGCATACCCCCGCCCGCCAGGCTCGAACGCGATTCCGTCCACGCCGTCTTCACCCACGATCCCCGCCCACATCACGTTGTCGAGATCGGTGACGAGAACTTTCTTTGGCGCAGGTACCGGCGCGAGTGCCTCATCGACCACGATTTCCGCCACCGCACCGATCCAGCCGCCGCCTACCGGACAACCGCTGCTGAAATATCCAGCAAGGGAGAACGCCTCTCGCGGAAGCATCCGCGCGCCGAGCCCAAGCGCCACGCTCTGGAGCCAGGTGGCAAGACTCGCGTTGCGATTCGGGTCGCTGAACAACGGCGGCACCGGGGCGGGGAGGTAGATCAATCGCGAAGCCCGCTTCGCCAGGCGTCCGCTAATCAGTTCGGCCGACTCGCGAATCGCCTGCTCATCCGCATTCTGGGGGAACCCGGATCGCCAATCGATCTCCGGTGCGAAATCCCACGGCAGCAGGAGTACGACCTCCGTCGTGGTTGGCTCGAGTGGCGTCCGCAGGCGCTGAGAAAGCGTATTGAACGGGAGCGTATCGATTGCCGCTTCTCGACCGCGCACTGCCGCGGCGGCACGAAGGTACAGGGCGAAAGCTTCGGCAGAACCGGAAAGGGCGAACACGAATGGCAGCAGAGGTCCGCCAGTGAACGCGTCGACGACCTTCTTGGCTTCAAGAAACTTCACGGCATCGCTCCCCCGGAGAGGGTGATCGTTGCGCCCGACAGGAGCGAATTGCGGTTGGACATGACCCAATTCAACTGATCGGCAGCCTCCCCCGCCATCGGAATTCGTCCTGCCGGCGACCGGTCCTCATGCGCGACCCGCGCTTGCGCGCTCATTCCTTTGTTCATTCCGGTATCCACGACGTCGAATACGACCGCGGCGCATCGGCGCCCTGTCGCAGCGAGCTCCACTGCGAGGATCCTCGAGAGCGCAGGAATCATGGACTTCGCCAGCGTATATAGCGGCATCCGATAGTTGTGCCGGCCCGGGTCAGCCGCCGTCGATCCGACGAGCAGCAACATTGCGTCGGAGGTTCCCCGCTCGAGCAAGATCTGCGCGAGAGCGATCGCTTGCTGCAACGGCTGCGCGACGTGATGGTCAACCGCGGCAACCAGATCGCCGAGTTTGGTCAGCCTGGAATTGTCGGGCGCCGGCCAGCCACAATGGATGATCCCTTGAATCGGCGCGGTACCGATTCTCTTACGTATCTCCTCGAGATCCGTCGCGGAGAGAGTTCCGTCGGCGTTCGAGCGCGATAGACCGACGCCGTGATCCCCGAGCTTCGCCAATAGCGCCTTGGCGATCCCGCCTGAGGCGCCGGTGACCAGCGTGACCGCATGGCCATTGCTCACACGGTGGGCGGGTTCCACGGGTTTGTCGACCGCGCGATGACGGCTGAACTCGTAGGATGCTTCGACGTAACGTCGGCCGCTCAGAGCATCGGTGATCTCGACGCTCACTCTTCCGGTGCCCGCGTGCTCGCTGACGAGCCGGCCTCGGACCGCCAGACGCGCTGGTGGGAATATCGGCTGCAGAAACTTCAGCTGCATCCCATGGAGCAGACAGTCAACACCCGGGATGTGCATGCCTGCCATCCGCGAAACCAGGCCGGCGGAGAATGCGCCGTGGAGAATCCTCCGGCCGAACTGCGTTCCTGCGGCGTACGACTCGTCCGTGTGCAGCGGATTCCAGTCACCACTCAGGTCGGCAAAGGATTGTGCGTCCTCATGGCCGACAGTGACCTCGAACGCGGCCTCGGTCAAATGCCCTGTCCTTCGAGATAGAGGCGGATCGCGGGATACGACGTCAGCGAAATCTGATCGGCGACGTCGATGTTCACCCCGAATTCGCTCTCGATTGCAAGCATCAACGAGACGTGCGCCAAGGAGTCCCAACTCTCCACACCGAGTTGGCGAGCAAGGGTCACATCCACATGGGGTGGGAGTTCGAGCACTGAGCGCATGATGTCGCCCAATCTCGCTTCGTTCTCAGCGGTCATCGACTTCCGGTCGGAATTTCAGAAGGTGGCGTCGGATTCTCCGTCGCCACGGCCGAGCCACCATGACGTGAGGTCGGTGGGCCATCGACTGTTTCCCGTGACGTCGCGGAAAAAGAAATGTACGTTCCCGCCAAGTCGCAGGTAGCCCTGACGCTTGAGCAGCCGTGTAAGGGACGAGTGACTGGACATGCACGTCAACGCATGCGCCTCTGTTGCGCGTGCGCAACGCTCAATTGCACCGAGCGTCGCCAGTCCAGCGGCAGAGCGTTCGGGCGCGAAAAGGATGTCGGAGACAGTCGCCATCTTCATCGCGCCGAGCCGGATATCAGAGGTGGCTCGCGGCTTTCGGACGACGGCAACGCCCACGAGACGGGCCCCGTCCCGTGCGTTCACAAACAGATATCGATCGGCTTCCACGTGCCCAGCCGCTCCGGTGAAGCGCGACATCAGGTATTCACCATCTCGCACTGGGCTCGCATGGACGGTCGCTCGCGCGGTTTGCCAGAGCTCGTCCAACTCGCGCTTGGCGGGAACCCCTTGTGAGGTCCGCAACCCTGCACTTGGCAGGCGAGTTGCGGTCGCCATGGCGCTCATCACCAAACCGGCCGAACCCGCGAGCAAGCTAGCGACGCCGGTTCGTTGGGCCACCCTCACGCCTCGGCTTGCCCAGCCAGGGATCAATCCGTCGATTGCCGTCAAATCGGCCTGCTTCGCAACTACGTAGGGTCGCAGCGGCTTGACCCAATTTGTGACGGCCCCGAGATCGGTGTAGCCAAGAGCGGTGAATAGCCGGCGCGCGGCGGGCGCAACCGTAAGGATGATGGCGCGCGGGAGATGCTGCGTCAATTCCTTCACCGCCAAGTAGCCGACCGGCCCGTTCCGAAATTCCGGAAGGACCATCAATCCTTTGACCCAGTACCCGGTGTGCTCGGTGGCTCCGTCCCAGATGCGGTGAGGAAGTGAGCCGCAGTAGCCAATTACGCGACTTCCTTCTAAGACGATCGCAGCGGGTGGGGGTTCGCCAGGCGTGGATCGGTTTGCCGCTGCAGCGCGATGCAGCGCGACCAAAACCGAGTCCGCGGTTGCCGACTCGTCCCAAGTCGCACGGTAAAAGGCTGCGAGCGATTCGGCGTGATCTTCAGTCGCGCGAACCGCAGCAATCCGCGGACGACGATTCACGCTGAGCGGGGAACGTGCGGAGTGTTCGTGGTACGGCCCGAGGACATCTCCTCGTAGAACCCGATGAGGTCGCGTCCGATGCCGGTCCAACTATAGTAACGCTCGACCGTTTCCCTAGCCGCATGGCCAATTGAGTCCCGAAGTGCCTGATCGTGCAGCACGCGCTGGATCGCGAGCGCGAACGCGCGGGGCTCGTTCTCGACGAGAATGTTCTCCCCATGCCGCGTTCGAAGCCCTTCGCAACCGCGCGCACTCGAGACGATGGCTTTCCCGCTAGCCCACGCGTCGAGAATCTTGAGCCGGGTGCCGCCGCCGACTCGGAGTGGCACGATCACGCACGCAGCGCTCTGCAAGTAGGGTCGGACGTCTTGAACGTAATCCGTGAACACGACACCGCCCGCGCCTCCGTACCGGCGGCGATCGCCCTCGGTGCAGCGTCCGACCCACGTGATCGTTGCGCGCTCGCCGAGGGCGCGAAGCTCCGGAAGAATCGACTCGTGGAACCACTCGAGCCCGTCGCGGTTCGGGAACCAGTTCGTTCCACCAACGAACACGCAACCTGCCTGCGGGACCATGGCCGGCCGGAAATAATCGATGTCGACCCCGTTCGGCACCACCTCGACCCGGGCCTCCGGAGCGAGTGCCGCAAGCGTTCGGGCGTCGTCTTCTGATACAGCTACGTTGAGAGCGACGCGAGGCAGCCAGTGCCGCTCAAGGCGCTCGAGCTTTGCGGCCTGAAACTCTAGGTACTTTCGGCGAGCAGCAGATTCTGTCGTCGCTCTCCGCCGCAACAGCTGCGATTCCACGTTGTGATGAGTGCAGGCCACTGGAAGATCCGCGACGAGCGGAAGGTGGCGTGCAAGGTCGAGCGTGTCCACGTGGACGACTGCGAATCTGGTTCCGGCTCGAGCACGTAGAATCGCGTGTGCGTAGGCCGGTGAATCGTGGGCGTAGATCGTGTATGCCTCGTTCTTCACAACGCTTCGCAGGTGATCGAACGCGAAGCGGGCACGACTTTGTTGCTGGACGATCGGAAAGACCTCGACCTTTGCGTACGGTCGAAGCGCGTCTATTCGCTCTTCGAGATCAAGTTTCTCGAGGATGGCGTCTACTCGATCGAAGCAGAGTGCCGTAACGTTGAACGCGCTGCTTAGGACTCGAATCGTGTTGAAAGTGCGGATGGCCGCACCATTATGCGGCGGCGTCGGCAGGCGGTGCGAGAGAAAGAGTAAGTCCGGATTCTGATTCACGGTCGTGGCCAACGCGCCGTCATTGACTCGCTAGATTGCTCCGGCAACATTGCGCGAGAACACGTCTCATCGAAGCGGATGCGCTATCCTCTATTCGCGAACCCCAGCACAACGTAGGACGCGCCAATCAGACAGGGCCTCCCCGTTCGTAACCAGTCAGTCGTCGCCAGGCTGGTACTGGTCGCGCTCAACGGGCGGCGCATGCCCTTGGCGCTCATCATCATAATGGCTATGAGCCGGGTTCACCAGTGTTTCGGGCTCTCGGATCGCGGCTAAACCTTGTCGTGACCTCCGCATCCTGATCCAGTTGTCGTTGCCGATCCTCACGATGCCGCGGACGAGGGTCGACGCGGAAGAGTTGGTTCACGAACTAACAAATCGTCGGGAACTCGCAGGAGAGCGGCGCCGGGGCAACGACGCCCGAGCTCACCCGGCGGCATGGGATCTCGCGCGAGACCGTCTACAACGGAAGTACGGCGGATTGATGGGCGACGGGTCGAACCTCTCCGCGGACTCGAGGAAGAGTATCGGCGGTTTCACTGACTGCTCGCCCGAAGGGCGCGCCCGGTGAATCACAGGCGCGCGCAATGTATGTACCGCGACGCCGGATTTGGCGTGGCGAAACGTCGGCGCAGGGCGTGAAGCGTCGCACGCGCCACCCGCCTGTCCGGCGCCGCGATGAGTGCATGAACCAGAACCTTCTCGACTGGTGCGATGTAGAGCGCTCCGTCAAAACGTCGCGGGTCGAGTGCCGCCCGCCACAGCGGCCTCGCCGGTCGAACTGGGGCACAGTTTGCAAATGCCTATCTGTTGATGACAGTTCACCGCGGCACGATTGACAAGAAAGAACGGATCAAGACGTGGCCTCACGTCTTCCATCCCCATCTCGGCCGTCCAAACCAGCTCCAATCCGTACGCCAACTCCACAACCCGCTACGCGAGCTACAGAGTTTCTGACCGGCATCAGGTGGTCGAACTACCGGCCGGCACGCGAATTCGCCACCTCTTCCCAGTCGGCTTCAAATAGATCATGCGGCAACTCCCGGAGTATCTTCGCGGGAGCACCCCCGACAAGGACGTTCGGCGGTACAGGCTTGGTAACCACCGATGCAGCAGCGACGATCGAATTGTCGCCGATCGTAACACCCTTCAATACGAAAGCATTCGATCCGATCCAACAGTTCCGGCCAATTACCACAGGTGCCGCATCATCGAGCTCGAAAGGCTCATGGAAGAAACGCTGCCTCGGTGACATCGGATGACTGGGATTGTCAAAAATTGCTACACCACTTGCAAGCATCGTTCGATCACCGATCTCAATACTCTTGACGACACTCATGAAATTGCGATAGCCCACGCCGACATCGTTACCGATTCGGAGTTCAGCTCCAACGGAAACCTTATGGCCGACGTACCACGAGCACTGAGGCCCAATTCGAACGTTGTCGCCGATCGCAATTCGACCATCGCCGCCGATCTCCGGGATGGCACCCTCCAGCTGAAGGCGTCGCCCCACTGACTCGCAGCGATAGCGAAGGAGAGGCTCGCGATACACAAACTTCAGAAGGAGAGGCAGCCAAATCGAGCGGGACTGACGTTCGGCGTACAGGAAGCTGGCAAGAGGCCGGAAAACGGGCAAGCGAAGCTCGTTCAGCCGACGCCAAAGGGGCTTGGCGTGGCGCATCACTCCCTTTTCCCGCCCTGCACTGATTAGAAGATCATCCAATAGCGCCACTGCGCTGCCTCGAAGAACTGGATCATGGCGGACATGACAGAGTACCAGCGTTGCCCCAATCTATTGATCCGGTTCGCCCGAATCTATCGATTCTGGTTTAGGCCGAACCAGTCTATCAACGCGCCGCGTTTTTCCTGACGAAGACTACCGACCACCGGTCACAATCCTTTACGCCGTAGTGCGGCCTGTTCCGCGGAAGCCGAAGCCTCGCTAGTTTGCGCGTATATTTGCCGCCAACCAGCCTCGATTGTCAGTCATCGGCACCACTGTTCATTTTCCAGACCGGCCGAGCGGCGCACGGAGTTCCGAGTTGCAAAGGACCATTCGCCACGGTCGCCAACTCCCCGGTCTCATTGGCAATACGAGAGTTGCCGCCGTCGACCGTCTTGAGACCCTCCCAGCCCCCCCCCCCGCCCTGTCGGTTACGCGTTCGGAGTCTTCAGGCGAATTCCGCCGGCCAGCTCGAACGGGGGCGATGAGGCATTGAGCGCTATTCAGGAACGGCCGAATATCTCGTATGTAACCCGTGAGCATCCCAGGTGAGGTTCCTCCAGAGTTTCGTCGCTCGTCATCTGACGATCGGAAAAAGAAGTCGCGCTACCAACGTTAAGCGGTCGACGGCACATCACTCCCACATCCAGGCGTTGGTCGAACTCGGATTCACTGGCCATTTCCTCTTTCTCGCACCGCTATCGGGGTTTCCTTGCGTGTCTCTGCTCGTCGCATCGTCTAATCCGTCATTAAGATCCATCGGCACCCTCGGACGACGCTCGGCATGACGCCATTCGGGGCGCGTCGGCGAATTCGCGTTGTTCAGGTGGTGCTCGACCTTGAAGCGGGCGGGCTGGAGCGAGTTGTCGCAGACCTCGCTCGCCGGCTAGATCCCGAACGGTTCGAGGTTCACATCCTCGCGCTTCGATATCTCGGGCGAAATGCCAAGGGATTGGAGCCGCACGCGGCCCTGCACATCGCGCCTCCGCTTCCAGCGTGGACGATGATTTGGCCTCGCCCTCTAGAGACCGTTTTCCGCAAAATCTCCCCTGATATCGTCCATTCACACAGCGGCGCGTGGTACAAGAGTGCAATCGCGGCGAGTCACGCGGGGATCCGCGGTATACTGCACACCGAGCATGGCCGGCCCGAACCGGACGCGTGGATCGGCAGGGCCATCGAGTTCGTAGCGTCGGGACGAACCGATGTACTCATTGGCGTCTCAAGCGACTTGGCCAACAAGATGCGTCGCTGGACGGCCCGACGCTGCCGCATCGAAGCGATTCCAAATGGCGTCGAGACGGATTTTTTCGCACCTTCCCCGCGCAGGCGCGAAGCCCGCGGCGAGTTTCTGCTGCCGGTCAATGCTCCGGTGATCGGGTGCGTCGCGCGTCTCGACCCAATCAAGGATTTTGCAACTCTCATCGAAGCGATCGCGCTGTTGCGACGCGACTGGGCGGGCGGCGAACCTCCCGTACTTGCCATCGCAGGAGAAGGCCCCGAACGCGAGCGCATTTTGGGCCTCGCTGCGCGTTGGGGGGTACAGGATGCGGTTCACCTGCTCGGATGGGTAGAGGGATCGCCCAGACTGTACGGTGCGTTCGATGTATTCACTCTTAGTTCCCGCAGCGAAGGAACGTCGATAGCCTTGCTTGAGGCAATGAGTTGCGAAGTGTGTCCAGTCGTGACTTCAGTCGGAGGCAACCCGGCCGTCCTCGGCGACGCCCTGGGTGACTTACTCGTACCGCCAGCGTCTCCTCACGCGCTGGCGGAGCGCTGGCGAACCGTGCTAAAGAACGCGGACTACCGCGTCGCAACCGCCGCATTCAGTAGGCGCCGGGTGCTGGAGCAATTTTCACTCAGGGCCATGGTCGATCGATATCAGACGCTGTATACGACTCTGGCGTTTGGTGCGACAGTTTAGTAAGGCGTATTCATCGGATGCATCTCGGCTACCTCCGTCCGCGCGAGAATCAACTGACGTTGCGTGCAGCAGATGGCCGACGTACGAGAGTCGAGAATAGGCACAACACCGTGGTGGCCACAGATTCGGCTCGACCGCCGTGCATTGTAGTGCGACCTCGTGACGTTACCGTCGACCCGCCGCCACGTAGATGCATCCGCAGCCGCGGGTAGGCTGAGGGCAAGTATAAGTCCGAGTTTCACGATCGCGAGCTACAGATCGATCAACTAGGTGGCGTCGGAATTTGCACTTTCCGGCTCATCACGCCGAATTGTCCTCAAGAAAGGCACACTCCCCTTGCCGTCCGGCTTTGTCATCGACCAGAATCGGTCAATCGCGCCCCGCGCCGACGTTTGTTCGCTCAAGGAGAGCAGACGGCTCAAAGATTCAGGATTTGGAACGCGGCCCGTAACGCGTAGGTGCGGGTCGTGGCGCGGGACCGAGTGATGAGGTCCGCCTCTTCTAGCAAATCGTCGACGAATTCGCGCGACGCCATCTCGCGTCTCTGGCGGGACCGAGATGTAGCTAGTTTAGACTACACTGTGACTCCGTCGGATGTGGTGCTCGGCGTATCGGAGCGACCCGAGCTTCGCGTCGGCGCAATTTGGCGCGTGGTAATCTGGCCCTCGGCATTGGCCGGCCCAGCCCAACTCCCTGTCGCACCGGTTGCCAATTCCGGCGAGCGGCTTTGCGGGATTTGGGGTCGCCGTGGGACGACGATCGCATCGTGTCGAACGGCCGGATTCATTGCCGAGCTCGAGTCGGGTCGCTGTGGCTGAAACGCCGCCGCCAGTCGAGCGCATCGAATCGGCTTTTCGCGAAAAGGCGAGCGCTGCCGCTCCCACGCACGGCGAGACCGTAGGTGACGAGGCGGAACGCCAGCGTCACAGAATGCTATTCCATGGAATAGCGTGGGCCGCGCTCGCACGTGCCATCACCCAGGGTCTAAGCTGGGCTTCGACTATGTTCGTCGCGCGGATTCTGACTCCCCGCGACTATGGGCTCATCGGAATGTCGGCACTCTATGTCGGCCTGGTTCGGCTTCTTAGCGAGTTCGGACTTGGTTCGGCGATATTGGCACTCCGAAGCTTGGGGAAGTCAGAGATCGAGCAACTCAACTCGTTCTCGATTGTCTTCGGCGTCGTTGGATTTGGATTGACCGCAGCAGCTGCGCGCCCCTTGGGACTGTTCTTTCACGCGCCGGCGTTGCCCGCCGTCGTTATCGCCTCTGGGCTCGTGTCAATTATTTCGAGCTTTAGATCTATGCCACTGGCGATCCTTCAACGCGACCGCCGCTTCAAAGAAATCTCGACGATCGAGATCGGACAAGGAGTCGTGGCGATAGGAACCGTAATCGGCTTCGCCATCGCCGGCTTCGGCTATTGGTCGCTTGTGCTGAACGAGATCGCGGCCGCGACCTACGCAGCAGTCGCAACCATTCAGCGAAGCCCGGTGCGCTTCCGATGGCCCCGGCTGCGCGCGCTGTCCGCAGCCCTCAAGTTTAGCAGAGACATTCTAATTTCACGCGTCAGCTGGTATGCATACACGAATTCTGATTTCTTGGTGGCGGGCCGTGTTCTAGGCGAAGCTGCCCTCGGCGTCTACTCCTTCGCGTGGACGCTTACCAACCTTCCGATCGAAAAGGTTACGTCAGTGGTGATGAGCGTCACGCCGACGTTCTTTTCCGAGTCGCAACGAGATAACGAGCACTTGCGAAGTTATCTGTTGATTTTGACCGAGGGAGTGGCCTTTCTCACTTTCCCTATCGCCGTTGGCGTCGCGCTCACCGGAAGTGACTTCGTTCCGCTGGTGCTCGGCTCGAAGTGGGCGGGCGCAGTGGCGCCACTTCAAATCCTCGCCTTCTACACTACGGTTCGGTCGGTGACTCCGTTTGTGTCGCAAGCGCTTAGCATGACTGGTCGCGTTCGACACGTAATGTGGAACTCGGTGATTTCTGCGCTGATATTTCCACCAGCCTTTTTCGTTGCTAGCCACTGGAACGCAAGCGGCATCGCGCTTGCCTGGGTGGCCTTGTATCCGTTTGTGGCGTGGCCCCTCTATCGCCGGCTATTTCTTGACATTGATCTTCGGACGAGCACGTACGTTCGAGCGCTAATGCCTGCCATGACTGGCTGCGCGGCAATGGTGGTGACGGTTCTTACGACTCACGTGGCTTTTGAGACGGTTCCGCCGTTCGCCCGCCTGGCCTCGGAGGTGACTGTAGGAGTTGCGACGTATGGAATTGTCGTCCTGCTCATGTTCCGCCGCCGCCTCGAGAATTTCCTCGCAATTATGCGTCACGAGCCTTCGTAGCTTTGAGCAGCTGGTCGTAAACCTGGTCATAGCTCGCAACCCAGGGTTCAGGTGCGAATCGCGTCGAAAGAGCGCGGAGTGCGGCCGAGGCGAAGTCCGATGCCGCACCTGGATCGTTGCGTACTCGCGCGATAGCCGACGCGAGTGCGAGGGAGTCCTCTGGCGGAACGATCGTCCCGGTTTCATCGGTTATCACGTCAGGAATCCCACCTACGTTGGTGGCTATCACGGGAACTCCCGCCGCTATTGCTTCGAACAGCACCATTGGAGTTCCTTCCGTTCTCGAACTCAGCGCCACGACGTCGAACGCACCCATAAGTTGGGCGGCGTCATCTAGCGCTCCGTGCCAACGAATCCGCGAAGCGACACCAAGCTTTTGAGCCCGAATCTCGAGCGCCTCGCGTTCCCGGCCACCGCCGATGATAGATACCACGATGTCGGTTGGCAGGTGCACCACCGCGTCGACGAGAACGTCGGCACCCTTTTCGTGTGACAGGCGTCCGACCCAGCCCACGCAAAACGCATCGTGTTGAATTCCCAGTAGCAGGCGCGCGGCCGTCCTCGGATACGGCCCGCGGCGACTCGCCCAGGCGTTCTGAATCACGCGAATTCGCGCGCGAGCAACCCCCCGGCGGCGAAGTAACTCGCCCAGCGGCCGTGAGACGGCAACCACAGTATCAACGCTACGTAACGCTCTGACCTGCAAGCGCTCGTACAATCGGTTGCGCCACCCTCCACCGGTGAAACCGTGTACGGTCGCCACCGTCGGGATATTGAGGCGACGAGCGAGGCGCGAGGCGATGACGTCCGAATGGTAACCATGCGTGTGTACGACGTCCGGTGCGATGGATCGGTAAAAGGATCGCAATGCCGAGCGTTCGCGCACGTACGCTCGCCTAGGAAGCACGATTGCGTGAGCACGGACGCCGTTCGCGGAGAGTGGTTGACAAAAAAAGGCGGCATCGCCGGCATTGTCGAAGACGCCGACAACATGAACGTTCGTGCCGTTCGCGGCTTGGCGGCTGGACAGATCGGCTACGACGCGCTCAAGTCCTCCGACGCGCGACGGTGCGGCGACGTGCAGGACAACGATGCGCCGAGTCATTGTCGTCCGAGCGAACTTGAACTCGCGGATCGACGTGGAGTGCGCAATACTCGAAGCCGATGCGGGATATATCGTGGCATGCCGGCGGTCGGAATCAATCCGGCGTCGGCAAAGGCGGATAATTCACAGTTCGCGACTGCAGTGCCGCAGCAAAGCGCGAGAACGCACTGAGTCGGATCGCAATCCTCCACGAGCGCGTGGCTCCAGATATGCCAACGCGCGGAAAGCCATGCGCCGCCGACGCGAGCTCCAAGGTTGCCGGATGCAAATTGAGAATGCCGGATAATCCGAGCGCCCTCGAAATGCTAACTGTGCGCTCGTCGTACAAGCCGAATGGCGCCGCTAGCAATGGGAGCGCGGATGGCCATCGCTCGCGCAGCGTCATGTATGAGCTTCGGATTTCCTCGCTTATTTCGTCGTCGGCGAGCAACGGAAGGACTGGATGGCTAACGGTGTGTATGCCGACATCCACCCGTCCCTCCTCGACAAATCGATCAATCTCATCGAAGGTCATAGGACGTTGCATGTCGCGGCTTGAGTCGATGAGACTCAAGCTCGCGACCACGTCCTCCACCGGCTGTGGTAACCGGCCGGCGTGTCGGGACAACACCCATTGTCGAAACGGGCGCAATGGGCCGAAAGCCATCGCCGCCGGCGTGCGAAATTCGCTAGGCAAATCAATGCGTCGCTCGAACGCTTCCCATTCCTCGGCGCTCAGTTGGCGATGCAGTGCTTCGATGCGATCCCACCAAAATGGAGTGCCGCTAGCACTTGCTCGAGTGACCACGAAGATCGAGATAGGCAACTGGTAGGCAGAAATGACACCTCGGGCCGCCGGCTGTGTCAATGAAACAAACGCGTCGTCAAAAGTGACGGCGAACAGTCCAGTTGTTGATCGGCCGGTTAGGGATCGAGAGACAAGCTCACGAAGCGATACGGCCCGACCGGCGGAACAAGCTGCGTCGATCGTGTCACGAAACTCATCTACCGACACATGGCCACCGATCCCATTACCCGCCGATCCTGTGACGAGGCCGTGATAGCACAGGATGATCCCGTGCTTGGCTTTCGCAAGCCGAGCAGCAATGATCGCGGCGCGCCGAACGGTGGCGCCGGCTAGGCGAGAGCGGGGCATTTTGCTGGCCGATTCGAGCCTAGGGCCCCTAGTTCGAAGGATTTGCGGGCGCCGATGAGGGAACAGCGGACTGTGCGATCTTCGACCGCCGCGCGAGGATCGTGTACTCCCCTTGAACCGCCCTCGAAAAATCGGTCAAATTCGCCGCGGAAAGGACGGCCGCAGAGCACCCAGGCTTCAGGTAGTCATGTAACTCGATCATGATAAAATTCACCCGACGTAACCAAGCCGCACACCCCGGAGCAAACACCTCGGTCTCGGCGCCTTCAATGTCGAGTTTGAGAATGTCGAGCTCTGCAAACTTGTACCTGTCAAGAATATCGGGTACGCTCACTGCCGCGATCGTCGCGTCACTGTTGCCTGGCGCGGCGACATCGACACGGAACGCCCATTCCTCGGCATCCGGATTCGAAATCGTCACGACCCCGGAAGCGCCAAAAAGCGCCGCATTTAGCGGAACGATATTCGAGTACGCTCCGACATTACGGACGAGTTGGGCGTAGTTCCTTGGTTCTGGTTCAACCGCGATGATAGTCGCATCTGGAAACTCTAATGCGAAGAATATTGAGGAAAACCCGACGTTTGCACCCGCGTCGATAATGCTCCTAACCTTCCCGAGGCGCTTCGCGACGTCGTGTTCTTGGTCAACGAAGACCTGATGAAATACCTTTACGTCTGACGTTCGGGCTCGCAACTCGATGGGCGCCTTCAGGCCCGGCACACGCAACGTCACTACACGGTTCGCCCCCACAAGCTTTGCAAGGATGGTGAGGCTCAGCACCCGCGCACCATCCACTAGCCCAAATCGGCGGAAGTACGACGGGGACAGTTTTAGGAATCGCCGAATAGTTGGCACGCCACGCAACCAAGCGAAGGTTGTTATTGGTGAGTCTTGCGCGCTTTCTGTACAGACTCAATGATTGCGAGGATTCTACCGGCGACAGTTGACCATTGGTAATTCGCTCGCATCACGCGCAATGCGGCCGCGCCTTGCATCTGGCGGAGCGGCTCGTCCTGAAGCAATTGTAAGATTGCCGTCGCGTAGCCGTCGATATCACCGACGCGCACACACGCGCCCGTGCCTCGGTTCACGATGAGTTCGACTGCGCCGCCTTGAGCGGATGCGACGAGTGGTAAGCCCGCGCTCATCGCTTCCACGAGCACATGGGGCGACCGATCGAAGCGGTGAGGCAAGAAGAAGACTTTCGCTCTCCGAAACAGACTTGCGAGCTCTTCCCCTCGGCGAGTCCCAAGAAAACGAACCGGGCCTGAGTCGCGCGCCCATGTGACGCGGGAGTCCTCACCTACGACCAAGAACTGGACATCCGGGACGCGGCGCGCAACGAGTTCCGCGGTCGCCATCAAGAAATCCACGCCTTTCCGCCGAAAATCGTTGGATACGTGCAATACGATGTTCTCGCGCGGATACTCATGGTCTTCGGCAGAGAGGTCAACCGCGCATGGTCCCCAACCGACCGTATGTAGGCGCGCAGAAGTACTCGGATGAGCATCGAGGGTCTGCGCCCGAGCCCATTCCGACATGCAAAGGATGCCGCTCGAATCACGGTAGGTCTCTGCCTGCAACGCATGGGACCGCCGGCGCCCCCGGCTCGAAGCGTGAGGCTCTCCCTCCAATGGCGCAAGTGAGCGGGATTGATCGATGTAGTTGAAGTATGGCGGACCATCCACCAAGTCTCGAAAGGGATGGAACCAACTACCCCAACACAAGAGCGCATCGATCGGTCGATTTTCTCGCTCAATCGATGCGCGCAGGTTCGCCCGGCGCCGCGCCTGAATCCGCGAGTGCAGCTGATACCGGCCCCACCATTCTGAGCGAATCGGGTGGAACGATAGAGCGGCGGCCACAAGCTTCGTCGTCGCATCTATCCGGTCAAAGTCCCACACCGCTTGGACCACACCGAGTGCACGAAGAGCCTCGACCAAATAGCGTGATCGTGGCTCGTTCGTCGCAATTCCTAGCGCCAGCGGTCGGGGACAAGGCTCCGCGTCCGCCTCGGGCGAACGCGGCGTCAAGACCACCCTACGTGCTCATTACTGGTTTGATCCGCTGATGCGAATGTGATCAATGTACTGCCACTGGTCGTGCGGCACCGGATTGAGTCCCCCGCCATACGTCGGGTTCCACGTGAGGCTGAGCCACGTTCTCGCAGTGTTCATTTGCCAGTTCACATCGGTATAGTGATGCGTCTGAACACCGTCGATCCAAACGTCCAGCTCGCCGTTCGCCGTGCTATTGTTCGTGTTCGCCTTTAGCAGTAACTCGTACTTCACCCATTGGCCATTTCGGCCCACCATACGGTTGGCCGTGCCGTTCATATTTGCCTTTAGCTCCCGATCAACCGCGTTCTGCTGAAAAACCTCGAAATCCATACTTGACCCGTTGAAGCCAGTATAGGTCGATGAACCCTGCTGTTTGTCGCCTGCGGGCCACATAAACTTAGTACCGGTATTGCCGTTGGTGTTATTGAAGTTAGCGTCGTGTTTGAGATACACGCAAATGTACAGGTTCTTGAACTGCTCGGTGGCTCCAAACGGACGATACGCGGAGAACGGACCGCTGCCTCCGGGAGAGCCTGCGGGAAACAAGCCTTGGATCACGTTGTGATTCCCGTCCGGGAAGGGCGATGTTGGATCATTGATGATGGAGAGTCTAGTCGCGCCGTTCCCGAGGTCGTCGCGCCAGCCGTCGACGATGGTGACGCCGTACGCCGGCGAACTATTCCAGGGCTCGTCCTGAATTCGAGTATACCCAGTCGGCTCATTGTCGCAGCCACCGGACGGAGAAACCACCGGGTTCGAAACGGTGATGGATGTTGAGGTCGTAGAAGACAACGGCGGCGCCGCAAAGCTCAACGTGCGCGCTCCGTCGACTCCGGTGATGGACAGGTTTGAAAACAGCGCCACTCCGGCGGCATTGGTTGTCGCCGTCGTCGTCCCGGCCAGCGTCCCGCCCCCTGTTGCAATCGCCACCGTGACAATCACGCCCGGTTGACTAACGGGGTTGTTGCCTCCGTCGCGCAACTGCACGGCCGGTTGTTGTGCAAACGGGACCCCCGCCTGTGCCGACGCGGACGGCTGGGTCGCAACAGCAAGCTGGGTGGCGACCACTGCCGCCTGTACGGTCACCACCGCGCCTCCGGTCTTGCCTTCACTTGTCGCGGTGATCGTCGCCGTGCCGGGCGCCACAGCGGTCACGATACCCGTAGCTGGCACGACGATCGCGACGGCCGAGGCACTCGAACTCCAAGCCACGGTGCGCCCGGTAAGGATGTTGCCGTTGGCGTCACGCGCCGTCGCCGTTGCGGTCGTCGTGCCGCCGACGCTCAAACTGGTCGCGCCCAACGCGACTGAAACGCTCGCCACGGGAACGACGCTGACGGTGATCGTCGCGCTTCCGGTCTTGCCTTCACTTGTCGCGGTGATCGTCGCCGTGCCGGGCGCCACAGCGGTCACGATACCCGTAGCTGGCACGACGATCGCGACGGCCGACGCGCTCGAGCTCCAAGCCACGGTGCGCCCGGTAAGGATGTTGCCGTTGGCGTCACGCGCCGTCGCCGTTGCGGTCGTCGTGCCGCCGACGGTCAAACTGCTCGCGCCCAACGCGACCGAAACGCTCGCCACGGGAACGACGCTGACGGTGATCGTCGCGCTTCCGGTCTTGCCTTCACTTGTCGCGGTGATCGTCGCCGTCCCCGCTGCAACGCCGCCCACCACTCCCGTCGCCGCATCGACCGAAGCGACGGAAGGTGCGCTGGAACTCCAAATGATCGTACGACCGGTCAGTGTATTGCCGCTCGCATCGCGGGTCACTGCCGTCGCCTGCGTCGTCGTGCCAACAGTGATCGTCGATGCAGCAAGCGACACCGCAACGCTAGCTACCGGCGGGGGGGAGCTTGGCGGGGGTTGCGACGCCGGCGGAGCTACGATCGCGACAGTAGCAGATCCGCTCCGGCCTTCGGAGACCCCGGTGATAGTCGCCGATCCCGCGGAGATGCCGGTCACGACCCCGGATGAGGGATCGACGCTCGCTACGAGGGCGTTCGACGACTGCCAGGCGACCGTACGGCCAGTCAGCACATTGCCGCTAGCATCGAGCGCGATTGCAGTGGCTTGAGTGGTCGCGCCCACGTTAACACTCGCCTGAGCGAGCGAAACCGTTACGGAGGCGACCGGAGCGGTTGCGGGCGGATTGGTCGCGCCGCCTGATCCGGCCACCGTCAGCGTTGCACTCGCAGAGTGCCCCTCGCTCGTGGCCGTCAGCGTAGTCTGCCCAACGGCGATTCCCTTCGCGAGACCCGATACCGAATCTACGGTCGCGACGGTCGGATCGGATGTCGACCAGCGAACGACACGGCCGCTGAGCGTGTTTCCTTGAGCATCGCGAACCGTATCCACCGGCTGTACGCTCTCACCGATGCCGATCGATGACACCGCCAAATCGACGACTATTGTCGCTACCGGAGCGAGCGCGACGTCGACCGTGGCCGAGCCGGACGCCCCTTGGGCGGACGCGGTGATGATGGTCGAACCGACAGACACGCCCGTCACCATCCCACTGCTCGCGTCAACCGAGGCGATAGCGCTGTTAGCACTCGACCACGCAACGCGCTTGCTTCCATTCAGCGTGACACCCGATGAGTTCTTTAGAGTGACGCTCGCTGGCTCCGTCTGACCGATAGTCAGTCGCGTCGAGGAGAGACTCACCGCAATCAGCGCAACGCGATCCAGCACACTCACGCCAACTGCAGAATCGCTGTTACATGCGCCTACCGCGGCGACCGCCGCCACTACCACAATCCAAGTCGCCACCGTGCGCGCTCCGAGATGCCTCGCCAACGCTTCAATATGCTTCATAAAATGTATAGCCTCATCGACAACGGTCTGCCTACGACGCACGCGACTCGGGCAGGTTCGAGCGTGAGGAGCAGCCTGTCGCAATTAGTCCGCCTGCGCCCGACCACGCTTATTACCTCGACGTTCAGAATCACTTTCTGCCCCAACCAGGCCACCACAAGCAGCGCTCAATGCGTCAACGTATTCGCCTATTTGAGACGAGTGCGCCACACGACGGAAACGACGCGGTCATTTTGACGAACAGCAACAAGAATTCCTGTGCGACACGGGGCATCGAACGTGTGATTGTGCTCACACACCGCGAAGCGTTGCGTCTGAGTGTGGCGAAAATACATCCCGTACACACGCTGTGGACGTCGAGCCATACACCGTGTCCCAGCGGGTGTGCCAACGGGAAATGCCATGCCATACCGCAGAAAAACAAACGCAATTCCGCCCCCACGGTGTCGATCACGGATGTGATGGCTTCGCTGTTGCCTGCGAGACTTCCAATGAATCTGCGAGGACTCTAATACTGCGACGATCATTTAGGTTGAGCACGAGCAAGCACTCGCAGTCGGTACTGCCTTGCGCTCATGACGGTCGCGACGTATTACGATTGCTCTCGGACCTACGGACGCGATACTGCGATCGCCACGGCGGTCACGAGAGAGGCAGCAGCGTCGGGCGGTGATACGCTCTCGCAGAACTCGAAGTCTCGCCCGGAGTCGACATGCCCGCTCAGCTGAGACTCAGTCCGGACAGTGAGAACCTGCTACCGCAGGGACTGCTTGACGACGCGCACACGCCGGACAACCTCGCTCGGCAACAAGCTACGAATTAACACGATTCCCCGATGGTCGAGGCGGGGACGGTACCAGACGCTCGCGACGAGGTGCTTGATCGCCCGGCATCTCTGGCCACGCTCAAGTTCGGCGGACCCAATCCAGGCGTGACACTCTGCCAGCCGATTCCGGAAGTTTCTCAGACCCATAGCGCGGCGCCGCTGGGGCTCGGCCATTCGAGCAGAAACCGCCCGGAGGTCGTTGTACGCAAGGTGAACCAACTTCTCCGGCGCGGTTAGCTGATCGCGCCCACCAACGCGATATTCCACCGCGGGAATTTCGAGTAGTACGACGGCGCCGAGCGCACAGACTCGGGTGTAGAACTCGTAATCTTCACCACCGTTCCTGTACGAAGGATCGAAGCCGCCCGAGACGTTAATCCACGCGCGGCGGATCAATACCGTTGGCGTGTGAAGCAGGTTTCCGAACAGGATCGCTGTCGATAGATCGCCTACGCGGATCATGGCATCCTCGGCGGGACCTAGACCGCTGAGGTTGGCGGACAGGCACACCGGCATGATCGATGGAAAATCGACGAGGGAATACGCTCCATACATCTCGCGCAGATAGTGAGCGCTCCGGACCCGGCCCTCGTCGTCGATCGCAATCATGTCGGTCCAGGCGAGCCCGGCGTTTGGCAACAAGCCAAGCGCTCGGACCTGCGCTTCGATCTTCCAGTCCAACCACACGTCGTCGGAATCGAGAAACGCGACAAACTCGCCTCGCGCTCGGGCCATTCCGGTGTTGCGTGCGGCAGCCGGTCCTGCATTGGCCTGGCTGAAAACGCGCACGCGAGGTCCTAGTCCGCGCAGCGCCTGCGAAGTGTCGTCCGTCGAACCGTCGTCGACGACGATGACTTCGAGCTCACGGTACGACTGCGCGAGGGCACTATTGATGGCGCGCCTGACGCTCGATGAGCGATTGAACGTCGGTATCACGACGCTGACTAGGCCCACCTGGGCCGGGAATTCGAAGTCGATGGCAAACGGCATCATCAGCTAGTAAACCCGCTGTGGTATCGCGCGCGATTGCCGCAAAGTTATGGTAGACTCACCCACGCAGGCCGGCGACGACCCCGACGCCATGCGATGCCATGCAACAGCAACTTTGAGACGTTGTCAGAGTGGCGCGCTGGATTCACTGACTGAATCCGGCCGTGGTTTGACCGGATGGTCACTGCGGCGGAGCGCATCCACGCGCTCAGTAGCCCAATTCGCGATGCCGCCCACGGCACTTGCGATCGCTGCGCGCGCACGGTGCGGAGCAAACCGCCATTCCTCGCCCACATCCACGACTTCCCGCGAGAAGTATCGTTTGAAACGTGTAATCCCAGCTCGCGGGTCGTCGTCAGATGTCGACGTTATTCCTCCGAGGTCAAACCAGGAGGCAGTAGTTCGCTCACGCGCCCAAACGATGAGGTTCCAGAGCGCAGCATATCCGACTGGCAAATTTCCGAGGCTCGGATGCCGAATCGAGCCGCCGGATTCGTACGCGGCACGTGATCCGTGCGCCACGCCCCATGCGTACGAAACGAGCGTCTCCCCGCCTAAGTCTTGCGGTGCGAACACACCGACTAGGCGCGAGACTGTTGGTTGCTCGGCTGACAACGCGATGATCCCTTCCCATGGCGGATCTTGGTGACTCGATCCCGTCCGATGAAAAGTGGTTCGCGATAGCTCGCGAACTTGCGCCGCCCACTCGAGGCGATCGATAGCGCGGATCTGCAGATCATGCTTCAAGGCGGAGCGAATATGGCGGCGCGCTGTAGCATGAAGTCCCGCGAATATCTCCGCCTCGCTGCGGTTCAAGTCGATGGCGGCGGTTTGCGAGTACAGACGAGGCACGGGAGCGGGCTCGAACCCGGCCCGCGACAGTGACCGGCCGAGCAAACGCCTTGCTTCACCGCTTCTCTCGAACACATCAACAACGACGCGCAAACATCGAAGATCTCGACGCCCAATTGCCGCGATCGCGGAGACGAGCGCGTCGTTGACGCCTGGTAGCGCAGCGCTGGCCAGCCGCTCGACGCGATAGATCTTATGTCCGGGTAGTGCACGACTGTTTCCGATTGTAAGAGAAGCCGCGCCAACTGGACCGGCGGATTCGCGAGCGATTAGCAGAATCGAACTGCTACTGCCGTCTAGCCGTTGCCAGGTCGCGCGCTGCTGGAACGGCAGCAGAATTCCAGCGCGTTCCAGCGCGAATTCAGCTGCCGCACGTTCTGGTCCGAGGCCAGTGATGCGGTCGGTCGTGAACGCACGGGCCGCCGCTTGCTCGAAGACGCGACTCAAGAGCTATGGACGCTGTAGAACGATCTGTGGACATTCAGGTTGCTTGCATAAGATGAGCGCTCAAAGCCGTCAGAAATGCGTCAACGCACCGCTCGACCGACTTATCGCTCTCTACGCCGCGCCAAAGAATATCATCGAAGTAGGAACGCGTAAAGGTTTCTTGATATAAGTTCCATCAACTTGATTGGGTGACCACAGGTCGGGAGCCAATGGAACGGAACTCGGTAGGACGGAGCTGGCTCGCGAACGCGAATGCTCGGTTTTTTCGCGCTCCGTCTCCCATCTCTTGCGTCCTCAACGGTGTAACCGCTTTCGACCGGCTCGGACGGACTGTCGAGATCGCGATTTTGGCGATCGATAGTCCGTTCAGGTCTTTCATGCTGGCGTGTCCCGAAAGTCCTCTGAAAACACCAAGTTGGCCGTGCCAGTAGGCAGCCGGCGTCTCGAGGTGCGATGAAATCGCACAATCAATTGACAGGCAACGGGTTATGCGTCACTGTCGAGCTTGCGCTGCTCGCCGCGGCCCTTACGTTTCACATGCGCCTTGACTTGCTCGGCGCCTTCGCGGTCGGCGCCAAATCGCCCCGAAGACGAATTGACCGACTTGATCGTCCATTCCTTGAGGCGCCCCTGAGCGCCGCGCCTAGCACCATAAGCCAATCACTCCACAGCATCTCGAGCGCCGCCCATGACGGTTCTGGACCAGCCTCCCGCGCCACTCGCCAACGCCGCGTCAACTCTCCGCTCCCGCGCCCAGCTCGCCGCCTCCGTTGCCGCCGAGCACGCCACCGCCGTCGATCGCGAGTCCCGCTTCCCCGCCGAGACCTTCCGCGCCCTCAAAGACCAGCGCCTCTTGAGCATGCTCGTCCCCGCCGAGCTCGGCGGCGACGGCGCATCAGTCTCCGACGCCGTCGACATCTGCTACATGCTCGGCATGGCCTGCGGCTCCTCGGCGATGATCTTCGCCATGCACCAGATCCAG
>Ga0134126_10001025_pt1 | contig 35326 bp, 30 predicted proteins | sample KB31752_FD_96881 | JGI IMG/M metagenome (GOLD analysis project Ga0134126, IMG submission 96881) | Terrestrial soil microbial communities with excess Nitrogen fertilizer from Kellogg Biological Station, Michigan, USA - KB3-175-2 | ecosystem: Environmental > Terrestrial > Soil > Unclassified ...
ACCACGCTTTCTGCATTGGCTCCGAGCTCTTTGAGAATATCCTTCAATGCCGCTACCATCTTGTCAGGGCCGCATAGGTAAAATGGTTTGCTGAAATCTTTAATATGTTCCTGGATATAGGCCTTGTCCATAAAGCCGCGTTCCACATTTTTTCCCTGTGCATCACCATCCGTTACAATAAAATGCGCATCCTTACCCAGGATGTCGCCAAGCTCTTCGTGAAGGATAATATCCTCTGATGTCTTATTGCTAAAAAACAATTCATTTCCTTCTATTTTACCGTCTTTTTTCAACTGCCTGAGGATGGCTATAAAAGGTGTAATGCCTGCCCCTCCGGCAAGAAAATAACCGGGGCCTTTGTATTGGATCGTTCCCCATACGTCACGAAGGATGAGCTCGTCACCAGGTTTTACCGAATCCAGCGCATGGGTAACCCCATCATGGTCGCGGTAGCTTTTTATGGTAAACTCGAGAAAGTCCCAGTCGTTAAGGCTGGTAAAGGTGAATGGCCGCTTTTCATCCTTCCATTTTTCATTATTGATGGAAACTTCCGTGGCTTGCCCGGGCTCAAAGTGATAACCTTCGGGCTTGTTAAACCTGTATGTCCTTACATCATGCGTGCGCGGAACGATCTCGAATATTTTAACGATATGCTTCTCTTCCATAGCCTTAAGTATTATTAATCAACCTGATGTTTAATGGTTTTAAAATTTATTTGTTCAATAGCTGCAGCAGTTCCCCCTTTCGCTCGGTTTCAAAGCAGCCATGATAGCTTCCGGTTATGGTTGTGCTTCCAATATCTTTTATCCCTCTGGAGGAAATGCATAAATGCTCCGCCTCAATGACGACCGCCACATGCCCAGTATGCAATTTTTCAATAAGAAAGTTAGCGATTTCCAGCGTTAACCTTTCCTGCACCTGGGGCCGCTTTGAAAAATACCGCACCGCACGGTTCAGCTTCGACAGGCCCGCGACCTTGCCATCCGGTACGTAGGCAATATGCGCTTTGCCGATAATGGGTACAAAATGGTGCTCACAATAAGAGTAAACAGGGATATCCTTTTCAAGCACGATCTCCCCGTAGTTGTACTTATTTTTGAAAAGGGTCACCGCTGGCTCATTCGCTGGGTTTAATCCGCTAAACGCTTCATTCACATACATCTTTGCCACACGTAAAGGGGTATTCTTCAGGCTGTCATCATTCAGGTCCAGGCCCAGGGCCAGCATGATCTGCCGAAAATGGTATTCAATCGTTTTGGTCTGCCTTGCCGGGACGGAAACTACTTCTTCGTTTATTTCCTGCATGGCCGCTTCAATATCAATCGTTTCAATATCCCTGGTAAGGGTTTCATTGTTATTCATAAATCTATATATTGCTTGTTTTGAACTGTGTATTCGTAATTCTTGTAAGCTGGGCCAGTGTGTAGGCCCCTACTGCCATCACTACATCGCGCACTGCCACATCAAAGAAATGACCTCCTGCAATAAGCAACACTGCAATAGCTAACAGCCACGCCATCACAATGTAGGCCCCGATAAGCGGTTTTACAAGCACAATAATACCTGCAATGATCTCTATAACGCCTACAATCTTCATAAAGGACAAGGCCTCCATAGGGATCATGCTTTTGAAGCTAAGGTAATCAGGCCAAAAGGTAAGGATATTTGTAAATTTATCAAGGCCGGCCACAATGGGTACAATACCAAAGGTGAGTTTCATAAGGGTTTGTAATTGCTTTACGTTTGCCATAATGTTATTTTTATTTTTGTTTCCACGTTAGATGCCGGGTATAATTAAAAGGTTACAAAATACGTGGAAAAGATTTAACATGCCTGGAAGGCGCTGTGAGAATTGATAGAAATTTTGTAACCTTTGTCCCGTTTTCTTATCTAAAGAAATACAAACCATGGAAACAATAGTAAAACAAAACCCGCTGGCAATTGATGACTTACTTGTAAATCGGATACTGGCCGGAGAACCGCGCCTTTTCGAGACCGTTATCAGGAACCATAACCAGCGCCTGTACAGGATCGGCATGTCTATTCTAAAACAGGACGCTGATACGGAAGATGCCATGCAAAATACTTATATAAAAGCGTTTCAAAACCTTGATAAATTCGGGAACCGGGCAGAACTCGGTACCTGGCTCTGCAAGATCATGATTAATGAATGTCTTGCGTCAAAAAAGAAAAACCAACGGTTCCAGACTGAAACGGTTGATCAATTAATAAATAATTCAGTTATGATAACACCCGCCCATACCCTTATGAATAAAGAACTCAATATTGCGCTTGAAACCGCTGTTTCACAATTGCCTGAAAAATACAGGCTTGTTTTTGTATTAAGGGAAATAGAAGAAATGTCTGTAAAAGAAACCGGGGAAGCGCTGAATATTGAAGAAGCCAATGTGAAAGTCAGGCTCAACCGGGCCAAAGGAATTCTTCAGAAGCACCTGAACGGATATATGAAAGACCATGTTTATTCTTACCATCTTTCCCGCTGCGACCTGATGGTAGAAAGGGTATTTGAGCGTTTACGATTATAATTTCTTCTTTACCTGCATTATTGTTGCTGAAATAAGGGAGATTAGAATCCCAACCGGCAAGGGTTCCATAAAAGTATAAGCTCCATTGATCAGTGGATTTTTATACATCTCTTTATATTCTTTGATCGTGGCAACCTGTTTAAGAACTTCTGCATCGGAAGCGCCGGACTTACTAAGCTTTTCAACCATGTGTGCTCCATAATTATCCCAAAAATCCGGGAAAACAGTATAGTATAATATAATCCATACAACTACATAAACTACGCTTGCGATTAAAGTAATCAATAGCCCAATGCTTAAACTTTTTAGAAAAGTTTTTTTGATTTCAGGATTGATCTTGTAATAAGATAATAAGGCAAAATAAATAACCGAAAACGAGATTATCATTGAGGCGTACCCAACAATATATGAAGCGTCATACCCGATTTTTGAATCGAGGGTTAAACTGAGTGTCATCAAGCCCACTATGAGGACGCTTGAGATAGTGCCGTACTTAACTAAGTTTTTTTTCATTGTGCTAATTTTAAGATGCAATCTATAAACTATTTGTAAACTTTTATAACCCAGCCCTCTCACTTCTCACATCTTACCTCCCACTCTTTACCCAAAAAAACCTACCTTTGCGGAAATTTCGGGGCAGGCTTAAATGGAGCAAAACTTTTACGGGGTGATCATGGCCGGCGGTGTCGGCAGCAGGTTTTGGCCATTGAGCCGAAAAAAACTTCCCAAGCAATTCATTGATATTTTGAGTACTGGTGAAACATTGTTTCAAACTGCCTACAAGCGTTTGAGCAAACTTTGCCCTCCCGAAAACATTTATATTGTTACCAACGAAGGATACCGTGATATTGTCAAAGAACAAATTCCGGGGCTTGGGGATGAAAATATCCTTGGGGAACCCCACCCCAGGAACACGGCGCCCTGTATAGCGTATGCTTCTTTTAAAATCCATAAAAAGAACCCGGAAGCCATTATAGTTGTACTCCCTTCTGATCACCTGATACCTGATGAGCATGGTTTCCAGGAAACCATGCAGCATGGCTTGAATTATGTAAAAAACCACGATCACCTGCTCACGCTTGGCATTAAGCCTACCAGGCCAGATACGGGCTATGGTTATATTCAGTTTGATGATGAAGTAAAGCAAGATGGTATATTTAAGGTAAAAACATTTACTGAAAAACCTGACAGTGCCCTGGCAGAATATTTTATAAACAGCGGCGAATTTCTTTGGAATTCCGGCATGTTTATCTGGAAGGCAAAGGTTATCCTGGAGGAACTTAAAAAATGCAACCCCGAAACTTATAAAATCTTCAAAAAAGGCCTCAAATACTATTCAGAGCCGGGCGAAAAAGAATTTATCCAAAATGCATATGAACTGTGCACCATCATATCCATTGATTATGCAGTAATGGAAAAATCTGACAACGTTTTCATTATCCCTGCCAATTTCACCTGGTCTGATATTGGCACCTGGAACGCCCTTCATGCTTTCAACAAAAAAGATGAGCATGGCAATGTGATCAAAGGCGATATGGTACTGGCCAGGAACGCTGAGAACTGTATTATTTATATGCCGAATAAAAAACTCGTTGCCCTGAATAATGTCAATGACCTCATTATCGTAGAGTCAGACGGCGTGCTTCTGATCGCCGATAAAAACAAAGAGCAGGACATCCGTAACCTGGTAAACGACATCAAGATCAAATACGGGGAGAAGTTTATTTAATCAGTCGTCAGGCATCAGGAGTCAGGAATCAGTAAAACAATCAGGCGCAAGCACTGACTCCTGACTCCTGATGCCTGATTCCTACCTTGAAAACGGCATTTTCATTCCCCTACCAGTACCCTGGAATTTGTTCATGGTTTTCATCATTTTGCGCATTTCAAATAGCTGGTTTACCAATTGGTTCACCTGCTGCACCGATGTGCCGCTGCCATCTGCAACCCTTTTCTTTCGTTTTCCGTCAAGCGAATCCGGGTTCTTGCGCTCATAAGGGGTCATGGAATATATCATCGCCTCAGTTTTAGCGAAGGCGCTGTCATCGAAATCCATATCCTTTACGGCCTTGTTTACACCCGGTATCATGGCCATAAGGTCTTTTACATTCCCCATTTTTTTAATCTGTTTCAACTGGCTCAGGAAATCCTCAAAATCAAACTGGTTTTTACGGAACTTGCGGTTAATGCGTTCAGCTTCTTCAGCATCAATGGCATCCTGGGCTTTTTCAACAAAAGAAACGATGTCGCCCATACCCAAAATACGCTGTGCCATACGGTCAGGGTAGAAAACATCAATGGCATCCATCTTTTCTCCAAGCCCCACGAACTTGATGGGTTTCTCTACCACCGACATAATCGAAAGCGCAGCCCCTCCCCTTGTGTCGCCGTCAAGTTTGGTAAGTACCACTCCATCGAAATTCAACTTATCGTTAAAAGCCTTCGCCGTGTTTACCGCGTCCTGGCCTGTCATGGAGTCCACCACGAAAAGGATTTCCTGTGGTTTGATCGCCGATTTCAGGTTTGCTATCTCGTTCATCATCGCCTCATCAATACCCAAACGGCCAGCGGTATCTATAATCACCACATTCACACCACCCTTACGGGCCTGTGCCATAGCATTTTCTGCAATCTTTACAGTGTTTTTATTATCAGGCTCTGCATATACTTCCACTTCTATTTGCCCGCCCAGCGTTTGCAGCTGGTTAATCGCAGCAGGACGATAAACGTCACATGCCACAAGAAGCGGCTTTTTGCCCTTTTTCTTGAGATACAGCGCCAGCTTGGCAGAAAAGGTCGTTTTACCGGAACCTTGCAACCCCGCCATCAATATCACCGCCGGGTGCCCGTTGAGGTTGATGTCTTTTTTATCGCCGCCCATGAGCTTGATGAGCTCATCGTTCACGATTTTTACCATTTGCTGGCCGGGGCTCACCGATTTAATTACATGCTCGCCCAGGGCTTTGTCCTTGACATCATCCGTAAACTGCTTGGCTATTTTATAGTTTACATCCGCGTCCACCAGGGCGCGCCTGATTTCTTTAAGCGCTTCAGCGATATTTATATCCGTTATTTTACCTTGTCCGCGGAGCTTTTTAAAAGCGCCCTCCATCCGGTCTGAAAGATTCTCAAACATGTGTTTTCTTTTGATTTAAAGGTGCAAAGATAGGATTCTGTTATGAGACAATTAGACAATTAGGCAATGAGGCAATAAGACAACGAGGCTATTTGGAAATTTGGAAATTGGCTTGCGCAAGATTGTGTATCCCTCTCGTCTTTGCGGCAAACTGTCATGCGCCAGCAATTCCCCTCCTTCCTTTTAAGGAGGGGTGGCCGAAGGCTGGGGTGGTTGGCGACAAAAACCTCTCTTCCTATTGTATTCTTATTGATAATTTTCCAAAAACCTCATTTCTGACCATTCCCGGGGTATTTTCCATTGATATAACAATATTTTCATTTTTTAATGCTTTCATTTTCAATTACTTAACACGTAACTCGTTGACAGGTATCAATAGATAACAATGATTTATCAATAGGAAATAGGTTTAAAGGGCGTTTTCTTCGTTGCAAATTGTCTGAACCATGATTTATAGGATTTACAGATTATAGGATACTGGTGATGATCTTTTTTTCACTTATTCCTGACGCCTGACGCCTGACGCCTATGTTATATATATAGCACACCCCTCAAGTGGCTGGCTATTGTCGAAAAATAGTTTTTAGTTTACTTACAATCAGTGAATTATAAGCCAATATTTTTTGGGATTTTGGGTGGTTGTGGCAAGATATTCTTGCAGTCTGGAGACTACGGGATTCTGGGCGGCGCCAGGTCACCACTGCATTAGAGACCTGGCCAAGGGATATGAGCGGGGCCCAGCGGGGTTTTTTGAGATTTATTGAAGTTGCAGCCCGGAAAAAATAGAAAAGGATATAAGTTTTTTTAATTTCGCCTGTATGAAGCAACAAAATGCAATTCAAATTTTTGAAGATAAACAAGTCCGTACGGTTTGGAATTCTGCAGAAGCGGTATGGTACATATTGGGCCGGTTTAAAAGCTAAGCTAAAAAAAGAAGGGAGTGAGTTGTCCGAAAAAATCGGACAACTGAAAATGCCTTCTGCAGATGGGAAATATTATCTGACAGATGTTGCTGATACGGAGCAACTTTTCCGACTTATACAATCCATTCCATCCCCTAAAGCTGAGCCATTTAAACTATGGCTTGCCCAAATTGCTTCCGAGCGCCTTGACGAAATGCAGGATCCTGAGTTAACTATTGACAGGGCATTAGAACAATACCTTCAATTGGGATATTCTGAGAATTGGATCAATCAACGTTAAGGGTCCGGTAAAAAAGAGGTACAAAGATAGTTTTTGGTGGTCGGGATTTGCAGTCTGAGACTGCAGGATTGTGGGCGGAGAAAGGTCAGCACCGCGTTAAAGACTAGTGCAAGGCGGAATGTGTGATACTGGACTTTTTCAATTTGAACAAAGGCAGTTTAATCCCAATTTTATAAATTCCCGAATATTGCTTTATTGGAATCTGTTTATTTTCACTGATATCAATCTCGCTATTAGGATTTGGGTAGATAATCATGCACTCTATTTCATCAGAAATGCCTTGCACTCCAAGCCATTCCTTTGCTTGAATATTCCGGGCATAGGCGCTCACTTGGCGAATATCGTCTATCTGAGCAGCTGTTAAAAAATTATCATTGCAATAGGCTAATTTATATTTCGCATCAACAACATATTGGTATTTTGGATAAGTCGATCTTATCAAATAATCGGGCTTATCATATCCTTTTTGTTTCTGATATTCTATTTCAGCTCCTGAAAAAATTACTCTAAGACTACTTAAAGCATACATCTCAAACAACTTACTCATGTCTATCCAAAAGGGAGGTACCATGGTTCTGGATCCTTCCTGTGTCTTAATAAAGTTGTAGCCGAAGCGTTGCAGAATTATCCTTGCAATTTTGAGTGTTTCTTCATATTCCTTATAGAAGATGTTTTTATGAAAAGAAATCAGCGAATGGGTATCGGCTTCATCTGCTACCTGTTCAAAAGCAGCATTCAAGTAATTTACAGTTTGAGACCACCCATTATCAGCATTATTTTCCTTTAAAAATCTGGTGGTATACAAATAATGTTGGCCAAAAATTAGCGCTTTTTTAAGATAACGATTCTCAATGCAGTTAATACCAAATTCATTATAAAAACACCTGGTATTTAAAGTCCGACCTTTGAAAGTGTTGTTTCTTAAGGTTGCTCCCACAAGTATTTTTCCCTTGATCCTGCCATTCAAATTTTTTTCAACCGCGTAATACCCTTTTTTAAGACCTTTGCATGCAATTTTCTTTAGCAATTGCACATAATACAAAACCAGAAAAGGTGTGAGATAATCATCGGCTCTATCAATTTCAATAAAAGGTTCCTCAGGTTTTATTTCAAAAAGTGACCCTGCATGTTCAATCGCTTCCGGCTGACTTATGGCGATCTTCATCATTTCGAGATAATTGACATTTTCATTTTGATTTGCATTATTATCCCGATCTTTATCTAGCTTAGGCCGTACAATAACTGATTGTTTTTCTTTTATAAGCCAATCACAACCAATAAAGTAAGAAGCAACTAATAATTTCCCCTCGTCTTTTATTGATTTTACTTCAAGACAGTATTTTGTGTTTTTTTCTCTTTTATGGTTCCAAGATTTGAACTGAATAGATATTTCATTGATATCCGAGTGCAATTCATCAATAGAATATCGATCGTTTTGCCAGTCCCAGTTATGGTGTTCGAAAATTGGTATTTGAGCCTTTAAATTGACAGACATTCGATATAATCTTTTTCTGAATTTAAAAGTACTCCGTCTTTCAGGTATTCTCTTAATATCGGCTTAACCTCATATTCAAGCTTAATCTTTAAAATTTCATCGTCAGGAATATTTAAATTTTTACGTTCTTCGTCCTTGACCAAAAAATAGCTATGTCCCAGCATTACATCGGTTGGTTTAAAATCTGTGGCCAAATATTCAGAATTTTCAAGTGATAAATCATTTTCACGAAACTCCTTGCAAAAAAGTTTGGCAAGTTTTAAAAACAAATTTTTGCCATTTTCAGTTAGCTCTGGAATTAATTTTGGTAACACATAGACAAAGGCAAATCTGCGTCTAATTGCATAATCAATGTGACCTACGCTTCTGTCAGCAGTATTCATCGTGCCTATAATATATAGGTTTGGTGGCATGATTATTTTTCGTTCACCGTCCTTTTCATACATGCTTTCGACAGACTCGCCTCTGTATTCTAAGGCATATATCAATTCACCTAATACAGCAGGAAGGTTAGCGCGGTTTATTTCATCAATTATTAGCACATATTTTTTAAGGGGTACCTCTTTGATAACATTAATGTCAGGCTCTTTTGCTTTTAATGTTTCTCTGAATTTTTCTATCAGTTTGTAATAATAAGATGAGTGCTGTTTGGCTAGACCTGATATGGTATTAAGTAATTTGTATTCGTCTTGGCTTTTAACATTATTAATGCAACCTTCTATTATGTCATTAAACTTCATATTTCTAGGAGGAGAGTCCCAGTTTTTTTTGGTTTTCATGTTCCTTCCTGTATATTTATAAGCATCTTCAATGATTTCGCAAATAAATACCGTGTTATTTAAAGCATATTCCCCTTGTTCTTCTAATTGCTTTTCAATGGATGCATTAAACTCCATTAAATTTTTTAAGTAGAAGTCTCTTTTGGATATTCTTTCAGGACTAGAGTTATGATCATTGATATTTTGATTGGCTAAATTTGCAAATTCAACGAGAGTTTTATCCTGTGTTAAATATTCAATTCTATTACCATTGCTTTTTGCTTCGATTCCTCTTACAAAATCTTCGTAAGAATATGCGGGATGGAATTGAATTACCTTATAGTGTTCCTTAGCTGCTGTTTCAAGCAGATATTTACTTAGAGAAACTACATAGCTTCCATTACCCGATTTGTTGTATTTTGAAACCAAATCTCCCGGCACATATTGACTAGAACAATCTTTTATTTGCGAGAAGTTTATGGAGTATTCATTATTTGCATTTTTAGGATAGACTTTTATACTATCCTTGGCAACCGTTAATATTGTAAATTTATTTGAATTTTCTGGACTAGCGAAAACTGCATCTTTTTTAATATGATTCCGAATAAAATCATCGCTAATAAGGTCGCGGATAGACCCTATAACCATTTCTGTGGCTAGCTCTTTTGCTTTTCTCGTTTTGCCAGTTCCAGGGGGGCCCTGTAAAATGATCTGGTGCTTAAGAGATAATAAATCGATTAATTCTTTCATGCTAAAATTATATGATACGGCTAAATACCAGTTATTTATCAATTGCCATGAATCCGTATTAGGGTTTGTCAATCTCTGAAGAGTGCTTCTTATTTGTGGAAAAGTTTCTCCCCCATTATACCAATCCAATATTTTTACATTTCGGAAATATTCGTGTTGGTATTTTAAAGTCAATGGGTCGTCTGTAAAACAATCACTTGAAATAGAACATAACGCCAGTATTTTTCCCCCTTCTCTTACTAAAACAATATTTCCAATTTTTAATCCTTGACTATCTTCACCAGTAAAGTATCTGCATTGTATATCGTCCCAGTCTCCTGTACCAATTACCGGCTGTCTTTCAATTAGCATTTTTCTAGAATCAATTGTTGAGCCTCCTCTGCCAGAAGGTTGATACATTTGTAAATGCCAGTAAATCACAGTAAAATATTATCGTTAATCAGGTTATAGATTGAAAAGGAATCATTCTCATTTTTTATAAGTCAAAGATAGAAAATTATATCGGAATAAACTTCGTCTGCGCCACGAGCGTCAACTTGTTGATAATAATACAATCCGGAAACCAATTTTCATCACATCAAATATAAATCATTAAAGACACTATCCCTCCCCCACCTTCTTATTTGCCTCCAGAAATATTTTCCGGAACTCCTCAGTGTTTTCCACTTCAGATAACTTTTTCGGCATGGGCGGATCAGGCAGGTGCGCAGCCAAATGAAACTGAAACCATTTGGTATCGTGCCAGGCGCCGAGCTTGTAGCCTACCTTTTTGAAAATACCGATTTCCGTAAATCCCAGGTCTTCATGAAAGCCTTCACTCTTGGCATTCGGTATCCCAACGCCGGCGTAAACATTTACATAGCCCTGTAGCCTGAGCATCTCAAAAAGCGTCTCGTACAAAACCCTGGCAATTCCCAGCCCATGATATTTTGCTGACAAATAAACGGTTGATTCCGGCGACCAGTTATAAGCAGTCCGGTACCGGTGCCTGCTTCCATAGGCATACCCAACTATTTCGCCCTCACCGGTTTCGCAAACCAGCCAGGGATAATCAGCGGTATTTGTTCTGATCCTTGTCTCCCACTCCTGCAGCGATGGCGCCTCGTATTCAAATGAAATGATAGTCTCTTCAACGTATGGAGCATAAATATTCAAAGTAGCCTGGGCATCAGATGGCCGGATAAGCCTGATTCGAAAAGTTGAAGACATTATATTACAGTTGAAATCTGAGGCGAATTTACTGAACCCAATCCATTAGGTGCACTAAGGGTAGAAAGCCGGAAAATCTTCTTCTTAATATTAAAATTGAAATGTCTGGAACTCCTTTCCCTGTATATTTGTAACTTTGATATAGAAATAAACTTATCCTATGACAATTGAGCGTACCAATGAAGAGATTATTATAAGGCTTCCTTCTTCCACAAATATTGCGGATGTTCAGAAGCTCCTTGACTATTTGCGCTTCAGGGAAATCACTTCGAAGTCTAAGGCCTCTCAAAAAGATATTGACAAATTGGTACTTGAGGTTAAAAAAAGAAGATAATTAAGGCCAAAGCATAGAACGCCCGCCCGCTCGCTTCTCGCTCTCCACAGTTGTTTATGCTCCTTTCACGTTCTGCGTCTTAATTCCAACGGGATTATTACACTTCGTTCCATGAGCCTTCGGGTTGCGGCCTGCGGATTTCGTTCCTCAATCCTTTGCCGCAATGACGTGCTTTTTTCATCGGGCGTACACCCGCTCTATGCTCTCGCTCTCCGCTCTCCGCTCTCCACTCACGCTCCCGCTCTCCGCTCTCGTTGTCCGACGTAGCCTTGGCGAAGTCGGATCGCCCTTTTTCCTCTATTCCAGCCCCTTTCAAAAAAAAGTGAAAAAAAAATTTGCGCAATCAAATGTTTGCGCGTAGATTTGCAATCAAATGCTTGCATGATATGAAAACAAGACGTGATATATTCCAGGCCATAGCGGACCCGACCCGCCGGGCCATCATCACCCTCATTGCCCTACAGGCCATGACACCCAATGCCTTAGCCGAGCATTTCAAAACCACAAGGCAGGCGGTATCCAACCATTTGCAGATACTATCGGAATGCCAACTGGTGAAACCGGTGCAGCAGGGACGGGAAATTTATTATGAACTTCAAATTGATAAAATGAAAGAGATAGACAAATGGCTTGAGCAATTCCGCAAGATATGGGAATCGCGCTTTGATAACCTGGACAAGGTGCTGCAGCACATGCAGAAAAAGCAGAAAGACGAAACCAAACCCAAAAAAGACTGATACATAGACTATTAACATTATAAACATTTAAATTAAACTATTATGAATCAAACACTTTTATTCGATTTCTCCGTAAACAAGGAGACTAAAACAATCAACGTAAAAAGGGAATTTGCCGCCGGCACGGGGCCGGTATGGGAAGCGTGGACCAACCCTGAAATCCTCGACCAGTGGTGGGCGCCAAAACCCTACAAGGCAGAAACCAGGAAAATGGATTTCAGGAAAGGCGGATACTGGCTGTATGCCATGACCTGTCCCGGTTCTACTGAATTCAAGGACCAGCTATCAAGGATGGATTACGAGGAAATTGAACCCAAAAAGAGGTTTTCAGGGTTCACCGCATTTTGTGATGAAACCGGAAAGGTAACCCCAGGTTCCGCACGTTCACTATGGTCAAATGTTTTCACTGAAAACAATGGCCATACAACGGTGGCTATCAGCCTTAAATTCGACAAATTAGAGGACCTGGAAACGATGGTAAAAATGGGCTTCAAAGAAGGGTTCACCATGGCGCTTGAAAACCTGGACCAATACCTGGAAACAGGGGTATAACATCCTCAGGAGGCAATCAACCCGTATTAATAACAAAAGCCCCGCCTTTATATCAGGCGGGGCTTTTTCATTAAATGAATTGTATGACTACAAAAACTATTTCGAAGGCGCAGGAGTTGTTTTTGTAGTCGTCTTTTTTGTTGTTTTACCATTTTTGGTATGCTTTACCGTTTTTTTGGTAGTAGTCATTCCATCTTTGGTTTTGGCGTCTTTTTTCACAGTTGTTTTTTCGGTTTGTTTCTGCGTCTGCGCGAAGGCAAAACTTACTGATAAAGCTGCTACAGCTACGAAAAGTGTTTTAAGTAAATTTTTCATGTTTTCTTTTTAGTTTTAATTGTTGAACTGAATTCAGGGACAAATATGAACATTGCTAATGAAATTCCCAAATTCTCAAATTATCATTCACATCCCACTCCTTATCGCTTCAATTGGGTCCATTTTCGCGGCTCTGAGCGAAGGGATATAGCCGGAAATAACCCCAATAGCAGAGGAAATGCCTATACCAAGCATTACATTCTTTAAGGTAAGTACCAATTGCAATGGCAAAACGAGGTTCAGGATAAGGCTCAGTAAAAAGATGAGCAGCAGCCCGATACCGCCACCAATGAGGCAGAGAAATACAGATTCGCCAAGAAACTGGGCCAGGATAAAATAACTCTTGGCGCCGAGCGATTTCTGGATACCTATAATAGGAGTGCGTTCCTGCACGGAAACAAACATGATATTGGCAATGCCAAACCCACCCACCAGTATCGAAAACCCGGCAATGATCCACCCGAAGAAATTTATTTTGCCAAACATTTTGGTAATCAGGTCGGTAAAAATGGTTATCCTGTTCAATGCGAAATTATCTTCATCCCAGGGTCCCAGGCTCCTTACATTTCGCATGGCTCCTGTCAGGTCATCTTCAAGCTCGTCAAGGCTTTCGTTGGTTTTTCCTTTTACCATGATGGCCGGGCTAAAGCTGGGGCTGTTGATGTCATACAAAGAGCGCATCAGGTTAAAAGGCACCAAAACCTGCTTGTCCTGGTCGCTGCCGATGCCAAGGGCCTTGCCCTGCTTGGTTAATACCCCAATCACGCGCAATTGCCTGTTCATCACCCCAATCTTTTTATCAATGGCTTCTTGCGGGTTTTGGAAAAGGGATTTCGCCACATCATATCCCAGCACAATTACTTTATCGCCCTGCTGGGATTCCTGGTCTGAAAAATACCTGCCGGCATCGAATGTCATATTTACTATTTTCGGGTAGTCCTGCGTAATGCCTGAAACGCTGATGCCTTCCGCTGCATTGCTTCCCGCGATCAATTTTGCCCCTGCCAGGCTGGCGCTGAATGACATAGCTTCAGCTCCTTTGAAATTTTTTTGAAGCAATACCATATCCTTATAGCTCACCTCGGGCCTGTTTATATATTTCCACCAGGGGTATTCTGATGAAAAAGCCCAGGGCCATTTGTGAACAAAGATGACATTGTTGCCAAATTTTGAAATGGAATCGCGGATATTCATTTCCAGCGAATCCACCAGGGTAAAAATGCTGATAATGCAAAATACCCCGATCGTGACGCCCAGCAAAGAAAGCAGCGTGCGCAGCATATTGGCCCGGATGTTTTGGAGGGCAAAACCGAGGCTCTCGCCCATTATAGATAGAAATATCCCTGGTTTCAATTTATTACAATGATTTTAAAGGCTGATGAATAATTTGGCATGTTTTGCATTACCTTTGCACTCTTTTTCCGCAAATTTAACATAATATGAAACTTTCCGAGTTTATATTCGAACTTCCTGATGAACTTATTGCAAAAGACCCTCTCGAATACAGGGATGATTCGCGCCTGATGGTGGTTCACCGCGATACCGGCCTTATTGAGCATAAAAATTTTAAACAGGTCGTTGATTATTTCGGGGAAGGTGATGTGGTCATTATCAATAATACAAAAGTTTTCCCGGCCAGGCTCTATGGCAAAAAAGAAAAAACCGGCGCGCGGATTGAGGTATTTTTGCTTCGGGAACTGAATAAACCCCAAAGGCTTTGGGATGTTCTCGTTGACCCTGCACGCAAAATAAGGGTCGGCAACAAGCTGTTTTTTGGTAATGACGACGACGATATCCTGGTGGCAGAAGTTATTGACAATACCACCTCCCGCGGCCGCACCATCCGGTTTTTGAATGATATGGCGGAAGAGGAATTTTATGATGCGCTGCATACCCTCGGCGAAACCCCGATACCTAAATATATGAAACGCAAGGCAAACGAAGAAGATGATATTGCCTACCAGACTATATTTGCGTCAGAAAAAGGCGCGGTAGCAGCTCCTGCGGCCGGTCTGCATTTTTCCAGGGAGGTATTGAAATGGTTCGAGATAAAAGGCGTTCAGGTGGCAGATGTTACTTTGCACCTTGGCCTCGGCTCCCTGAGGAAGATTGAGGTTGAAGACCTTTCCAAGCATAAAATGGATTCCGAAAATTTCATTATTCCCGTGGAAACCGCTGAGAAAGTGAACAAGGCCAAAATTGAAAGAAAAAGAATATGCGCGGTAGGCAATTCTGTCATGCGCGCTATTGAATCGGCTGTATCTGCCAATACAAAGCTGAAAGCCATGGAAGGATGGACAGAGAAATTCATTTTCCCCCCCCATGTATTCAGCATCCCGAATTGCATGATTACCAATTTCCACGCCCCAAAATCTGCTTTTTATATTACGGCAGCTACTTTTGCAGGACTGCCGCTGATGAAAAAGGCTTACGAAGTAGCCATCAAGGAAAAATACCGTTTCCTGGACTATGGAGATGCTATGTTGATACTTTAGGCGTTAGGTGTTAGGAATCAGGGTTATTGATTATTGATCACTTCTTTTACTACCGGGTAAATCATTTTTTCCCACAAAGCATATTCTTTTGCTGAGGGATGAAGGCCGTCGGCGGCTACGAGGTCAGGATGGTCTTTCATTCCCAAAGAAAGCGGAAAAATATCCACCACTTCCAGGTTCCGTTCAGATGCTTCTGATTTTATAATGTCATTAAATTCTGTTAATCCTTTTGATATATCCCTTCCCCGGGCATATTGATGCCCGGTAGGGGTTACCGAAAAATCCGGAATGGTGACCAATACCAGGTTCTTTTTATCCTGAAGCCTGCCTTGGAGATGATCTATAATAAAATTAAGATTTTTGTGGAATGTGGCAGTATCCACGCCTTGCACCCAATCGTTTACGCCTATAAGCAGCGTTGCAAAGTTTGGCTTGCACATATCATATACAGGCAGTTCATTATTGATTACATCTGTCGTAGTCCAGCCGGTTTTTGAAGGATTTGCCACTAAGGAGATGTTAATTCCCGCTTTGTTTAAATTGTTGGTAAGCAATGTAGGCCAGGCTTCGTCAGGCTCTATGGCCCCCTCTCCTATTGTATAAGAATCGCCGATGGCGGCGTACCTGATTTCTGGTTTGCTGTTCATGACGGCTTGTTTACCTGCATATTGGCAGGATGTAAATAATGAAGCGAAAATAAGAATATATGGCATGAAAATAACGGGCATGAACATAAATACGCAAAAACCGCAGGAAAGGATTCTGCTATTTATAACTTTGTCCTGAATTGATCTTATAATAAAAGGAGACCTAATGAAGAAAACGGCCATCATTGTCGCGGCAGGTACCGGAAGCCGCATCCATTCCCAAACACCAAAACAGTTTATTCCTATCGGCGGAATCCCAATGCTGGCATATAGCATCAAAACCTTTTATAAATATGACCCGGAAATTGAAATTATCGTCGCCATAAACCCTGATTTTTCGGAGCAATGGGAAATGCTTTCCAGGGAAACGCACATCCAGGATATTCCTGTCAAAGTGGTCCATGGCGGCACTGAGCGGTTCTATTCTGTTTTGAATGCAGTAAATGCAATCCATAATGAAACAGGGCTGGTTGCCATTCATGATGCTGCAAGGCCTTTTGTTTCGATATTACTGATAGAAAAACTTTTTAACCATGCCGAAATATCCGGCTGCACCATTCCTGCCATCCCCATTAAAGATTCTATCCGCGCACACATTATGGACGAATGGGCGGTAGCTGACCGCAACTTATTCCGCGCCATACAAACGCCCCAGGTTTTTGATATTGAAAAATTAAAAAATTCTTACCGGCAGCCCTATCAGCCAAAGTTCACAGATGACGCCACCGTATTTGAATCTATGGGGAACAAAATATACCTTTTTGAAGGCGAAGAGAATAATTTCAAGATAACTACGGAAAGAGACCTGGAATATGCAGAGTATATAACGGCAAAAGGGAACTGAAATATCAGGCCCCTCTCGCTTCCACTTATTATATACTTACAGAAACTTAATTCTTGCTCAACATCTTTGAAACTGCCGCGCCGTCATTTATAACCTGTAGAATATAGCTTCCAGCAGGATATGCACTCATGTCTATTTGCATTTGCCTGATACCGGTACCGGTCGCCACCGTGTTATACACTACCACGCCGTTCAGGTTTACAACCCTTATGGTAGAAGACGAATTATTGGGTATGGTTACAGTTACGTTCAGGTTATCAGAAACCGGGTTTGGATACGTTTCTATGGCTCCAGCAACTGGGCTAATTTTTACAACCCTGATTTCAGAATAAGAAAAAATCCCGTTGTAATCAACCTGTTTTAGCCTGTAATATATCGGGCCTTCAGCAACCAGGGCGCCCAAATTATCTGTTGCAGAATATTCGTTTTCAATCTGGCTGTTGCCATGTCCCGGGGTTTCGCCAATTTTGGTCCAGTCTTTTCCATTTGCCGAACGCTCTATTTCAAAACGGTCATTATTTATCTCAGATACTGTTTTCCATGCAAGGTTTACAACGCCACCCTGGTACACAGCGTCAAATGAAATTAAGGTCACTGGCAGTGGCGCAGGGGGACCGCCTACGGATAAGGAATAAGGTACGGATCCTGTTACCGACAAAGATGACGAACCTAATGTCCAGGGATCGCCTCCTGTAGCACTGCCTGCAGGCCCAATGGGCATCCACGGTGAAGGGTTAGCGGTCCTGTCGTTCAGTTGCGCCAGGGTTCTGTTAAAACCGAACAACTCCTGGTTAGCGTCGCCCTTGGAACCGTCAGTCCATTGGGTATATATTGCAACTGTAGCAGAAGTATGAGGAACAATAAGCCAGGTTTCATTTACTGCGCTGCTTGTAATGGCAGCTCCTGTGGCATCTGTTACTCCATCGGAAACATTTACATCAAAAATCACATTCCCGCTACTGCTCGTAATTGTTACCGGGTTATATTCTGAAGCGGAATTACCTACCGGGAATACTGTTAAAGCGGGAGCGGCAGTCATTGTTAAATGCCCTGTACCACCTGTTACCAAATATCCAAATGCTGGTGTTGCCGTTGTGCTGCCTTTCCAGGTTATTGAAGCCGGGGATTGTATTGTTAGGTTATTAGATCCAAGAATAGCATTTCCTGAAATAAAATTCAGGTTATTCAATATACTTACATTCCCATTAAGATATGTCCCATTATTATCAATTGACAGGTTATAAAAATTATACCCGTTAATATTTTGATATTGAGAATTGATGTATCCGGTCAAATTAACGGTGCCGCTATCCGGAATAAAGTTTTTGACCGACATATCGCCGGTAATATTTAAAGTATGGTTATGGCAAACCACGGTACCATTACCAGTAAGGGCATTATTTACAGTTTCATCCGCCAGGAAATTTACTGTGGCAGTTGAAGCACCGGGGCCGGCCTGCAAATTATTAAACTGGTAGCTGCCGCAAATATTTTGAGAAGACCCGTTAAATATAACCAGCGAATTTCCACCGGTTCCGCTAATAAGCGTAGTGATTGACATATTACCGCTTACAATCAATGTACCATCTCCAGTCAGATCTATTTTTCCAAGGCCTGATAGGTTGCCACCTATAGTAATTGTACTATGAGCGGTTAGTATGGATGCCGTTGCCATAACATTTACATCGCCTGCAACGGTTAAATTGTGGATGCCGTCAAGGGTTAAATCAGCGTTAGGCTGTCCCATGGTGAGGCCGCCAATAGTGGTCGTAACGTCGAGCACCGGCGAAAAAATTGAGTTTGGTATTGTTACAATGTCGGTAGGGCCTGGAACAGAGCCTGCGCTCCAATTGCTCGCGTTGCTCCATGAGTTTGGTAAAGGCATTCCGCCGCCTACCCATGTTACAGTTAAAACCCCTGCTTTTGCAGTAATCATTGATAAAATGATTAAAATTGCCGTGAAAAAATAGGCAAGGATGTTTAAATTACGTTTAGTTTTCATTTTTTAGATTTTTGAGATTTTTATAATTTACGGTTTGCGGCGACAAAGTAACTGACTTCTTAATCAACCAGTTCAGGTTAAAAAAATGATAAAGAAGTAGTTAAAATCACTACAAATTTTGAATAATTTATACACTACATTAATTCTTTAATACCCATTATACCTAATAATAAATATATGCACTCATTTTCAATGGACTTTTTTGTAAGGTGCATATGTTTTTTTAACAGTTCCGCAAAATCATTCATTGCTTTCATAATATTTGTTTTTAAGTTTATTGGACAAAACTACGGTGCCCCATTTGAGCCCGTCTGGCACAATTCATGAACGGTAGGGAATAATGTGTGAACGGTATGAAAATTTACAATTGCGGTAAAAGGCAAAATAGCTTTCTTATTGCTTATTAATATAATAAGGTGAGTTATACTTCTATTATATATATAGATATGAGACAAGGTTCGGCCTGGGGTCTACAAGCTAAAGTCGAAGTAGGTCAGGAATATCAGCGGTGAGTGCTGTGGCTTGGACGGGGGTACAGCGGTTGAGCTGTATAAGCCTAACCAATAGTTCCTGAATTAAATTATATAAAGACAGACACGGTCGTTATGGCCGCTGAGCCTGTTGAGGCGGCAGAGTTTGTCGAAGTCTGGTCCGCTGATGGATTTGATACCGTTACGTGATGGGTATAGCCTGGCGATAAAGATGCTTTACCTGCATTATCAGGGTTAGTTTTGTGGCTTACCATTAAAAAAATGATAAAAGCCGCAGTCAAAAAACAGACCAGGCTGTTGTAATTGCGTTTTTCGGTGTTCATTTGCTTAATGTTTTTTTATGGTATGTGCCGACAAAGTAGCGCCGATCTGAATTCCTGTAAAAGCGTTAAAAAAACGATAAAGAAGTAGTTGATATAATTACAAGAAGAGCCTTTATCCAATCTGATTCCATCACTGCCGGTATGGCAAAAGCGAAGCCGGAATGAAAAAAAGGAAGGCGAAATGACAAAAGGAAGTGAGCAAAAACTTTTTTTTCACTTTTTCCACCTCAATATGTACCAATTCTCAATTTTCTCAAAATAAAATGCTAAATTCGCGGACTATTTCCCATAAAAGGAGGAACATAATTAATGACATTAGAAAAACAACAAAGAACAAAAGACGACGAAGAAACCCCCGAACTTGAAGTCCCGGAAGAACTGGCAGGCAAGCCCAGAAGAGCTAAAAAAGAAGCTATTAAATTAGAAATTGCTGAAGAAGCAGAAGAACCGGCTATCGCCGAAGACGAACTCCCCACTCCCATTGCGGAGACAACCCCCGAACCAGAGGTTCTTGTTGAAGAACCGGTTGCAGTAGAAAAACCATCCCTGGAAGAAGCCATCCGCATCAATGCTTCCCCTGCCATCAAAGATTTTGACTGGGAAGATTATGCCGGCGGCAAAAACAAATACAATAAAAAGGACCTTGGCAACCTTGAGAAAATGTACGAAAGTACTTTTAGCGAACTCAAGGAAAAGGAAGTGATACAGGGAACCGTGGTGGCAATCACAGATAAAGACGTGGTATTGAACATCGGGTTCAAATCTGACGGACTTGTTCCCCTTTCAGAATTTAAAAGTACCCCTGACCTCCATGTGGGGTCTGTGGTAGATGTAATAGTAGAAACTACTGAAGATAAAAACGGCCAGATCGTTATTTCACATAAAAGGGCCATTGCAGAAGGCGCATGGGATAAGATCATGAAGGCCTTTGAAACAGACATTATCGTAAAAGGTTACATCAAAGACCGCACTAAAGGCGGTATGGTGGTTGACCTTATGGGCATGGACGCGTTCCTGCCAGGTTCTCAGCTTGATGTGAAACCTATTAAGGACTATGATTCATACGTGGGCACCTGGATGGACCTGAAAGTTGTAAAAGTAAATGAGCAATACAGGAACATCGTGGTTTCACACAAGGCTATCATTGAAAGCGGCCTTGAAATACAGAAAACAGAGATCCTCAGCAAACTTGAAAAAGGCCAGGTACTGGAAGGTATCGTTAAAAACCTGACATCCTTCGGCGTTTTTGTTGATCTGGGCGGCGTTGACGGGTTGATCCACATTACAGATGTATCCTGGGGCCGCATCAGCCATCCTGAAGAAGTGCTCGAAATAGGCCAGAAGATAAACGTGGTGGTTCTCGACTACGATGAGGACAAACGCAGGATTTCTTTGGGCATGAAAAAATTAACCCCACATCCATGGGAAACATTGCCTGAAGACATTAAAGAAGGTTCAACTGTAAAAGGCAGGGTGGTGAACATAGAAGATTATGGCGCATTTATTGAAATATATCCGGGCATTGAAGGCCTGGTACACGTTTCAGAAATGTCATGGTCAACCCACTTGAAAAGCCCGCATGAATATATCACCCTCGGTGAGGAGATACAGGCCAAAGTATTGAACATAGACCGCGAAGAGCACAAACTTTCACTCGGCCTCAAACAACTTACCCCTGATCCATGGGCAGATATTGAAAAACGTTACCCTGTCGGGTCAAAACATCCGGCCACTGTGCGCAGTATGACTAATTTCGGTTTGTTTGTTGAATTTGAGCCGGGCATTGACGGGCTGGTTCACATTTCGGACCTTTCATGGACAAGGAAATATCAGCATCCTGCAGATTTTACCAAAGTAGGTGAAAAGATTGATGTAGTTGTACTTGACCTTGATAAAGAAAACAGGCGTTTAAGCCTCGGCGTGAAACAACTCGAAGAAGATCCATGGGATACGTTCTCAAGCATATTCTTTGAAGGTTCTGTTCACCAGGGTGTTATCCATTATATAGATGACAAAGGCGCTACTGTTGGCCTTCCTTATGGCGTAGAAGCCTATACACCGCGCAAATTCCTCGTAAAAGCAGATAAATCTTATCCCAAGCTTGACGAAACCCTTGATTTTAAGGTGAAGGAATTTGATAAATCGAACCGCAAGATCATTCTTTCCCATTCTGATGTATGGCGCGATGAAGAAAGAGGCCGTCAGAAATCAGAAGAAAAGGAAAAAATGGCTGAAGAGGATAAAACAAAGAAAGACATCAACAAGGTAAAATCATCAATAGAAAAAAATACTATTGGAGATGAGCTTGACATCCTGCAGCAGTTGAAAAACCAGATGGAACAGGCAGACATCGTGAAACAAAAGGAAGCGATGGATGTGATGGAGAAAAAGGCCAAAACTAAAAAGGCTTCCAAAGAAACTGTATCTGATGAGGCACCAGAATCTATTGCAGAGCCTGCAACAGGAGAAAAAGTTAAGAAAGCCTCGTCAAAAGCAAAGGCTGAATTAGCTTCGGAAGATGCAGCAGGTGAGCCGAAAGCCCAAACAGGCGATCTTTTTAATTCCCCTGCGGAACAGGAAGTAGCTGCGGAGCCGAAAAAGAAAACGGCAAAACCTAAAGCGGAAGAAGCTGTAACTGAGGCAGAGGAGCCCAAGAAAAAGGCTGCCAAAGCAAAAGCGACAGAGTCTGCTGCTGAGGCCGGTGAAGAAGCGCCCAAAAAGAGGACGGCTAAAGCAAAAACTTCTGAAGACGAGGAAACTCCAAAAAAGAAGGCAGCCAAAAAATAAGCTGTCACTTACATAAATCATTGATAGAAAAAGCCCCGTACTATTTGTACGGGGCTTTTTTTGCGGTTGTCATTGGCTTCTCTGCTACCCACGAGTTTTTTTGCGGTAGAATTCTAAAGAAGTGTATTTTTACACCTAAAATCAAGCACGATGAAAAGACTAATTACTTTCTTTGCACTTTTAAACTTTATCTCTTGTCAAACTAAAAAAATGAACAATAGTGCCAGTTTTGATACCTTTAAGGGCAATTTTATTGAGGCTTTATGGGAAGTTTACCCTGAATGGGCTAATTCCGAAGGTTATCATAAATACGACAGTGTACTGGTTATCTCCAACCAGCAACAACGCGACAAAGAGCTTGCTTTCTGTAAAATCTACTTGGATTCATTGCATGGTTTTGACCTGAAATCGCTGCCGGAAAGCAACCAGATTGATTATCATTTAATTGAAAACCAACTTCTATCCACTCAATGGAGTATCAACGAATTCAAATCATACCAATGGAACCCTGCTACATATAACGTAGGCGGCGCGTTTGCTTCATTGCTTATAGAAAAATATGCGCCGCTTGACCAGCGGCTGCATAGTCTTAATGTAAAACTAACCAACGTACCGGAATACTACAAAACAGCGGAGGCAAATATAAACAGGCCAACCATTGTACATACCAGCCTGGCCATTGACCAGAACAAAGGCTCCATTGGCCTTTTTGAAAAGGACCTGGTGGATTCCCTTGCGCACTCCCATTTATCAGACGCCGAAAAACAGGAAATACAAACCAGGGCCAAAGCAGCCGTAGCGGCTATAAAAGCATATGTTGCCTGGCTGGAAAATGATGTAAAACCCAAACTGAATGATGAAACGGCAAGGAGTTTCAGGATAGGCAAAGAACTCTATGATAAGAAGTTTGCTTTCGATCTTCAATCAGGTTATAAACCGGAAGAGATCTATGAAAAGGCCATGAAACGAAAAGACGAACTGCATACAGAAATGGCTAAACTGGCCACTCAACTCTGGCCAAAATATTTTGGGGACAAACGCATGCCTGAAAACCAGTTGGCTTTGATCCGTAAAGTACTTGACACCATATCTACGCAGCATGTACAAAGGGATTCTTTTCAGGCTGCGGTGGAAAAGCAATTGCCAGAATTGATAGCCTTCATTAATAAAAAGAACATCGTATATATTGATCCCTCAAAACCTCTGGTAGTACGGCAAACCCCAGATTATGAAGCAGGAGTTTCGGTAGCATCTATTGATGCGCCGGGGCCTTATGACAAAAATGCCAATACCTATTACAACGTTGGGTCATTGAAGGATATGACCCCGGAACAAGCCGAAAGCTTTTTGCGGGAATACAATAAATACACCATGCAGATCATAAACATGCATGAAGCTATCCCCGGCCATTACACCCAGCTTGTTTATAGCAACCAGTCGCCGAGCCTTATCAAAACCATTTTCCAGAATGGCAATATGGTAGAGGGCTGGGCAGTGTACTGCGAAAGGATGATGCTGGAAGAAGGCTATGGGAACAACAGCCCGGAACTATGGCTCATGTACTACAAATGGCACTTGCGTTCGGTATGCAACACCCTGCTGGACTATGGCCTACAGGTAAAAAACCTGAGCGAAACGGATGCCATGCATCTTATGGTTGACGAAGGGTTCCAGGAAAAGACAGAAGCAACCGGCAAGCTGAAACGTGCAGAACTCTCACAGGTACAGTTGTGCAGCTATTTCACGGGATTCAGTGAAATTTATGCCCTCAGGGACGAAATGAAGCAAAAAGAAGGTTCTAAGTTCAACCTCAAAGCCTTCCACGAAAAATTTTTAAGCTATGGCAGCGCACCCGTGAAATATATCAGAGAATTGATAACCAGGCGTAAGGAATAAGGGATAAGGGATAAGGAGTAAGGAAGACACTTGGCGGTTAGCTTATTTGGCTGTTGGTTGCGCCATTGATTTAATCAATCCTCTTATTATTTTAGAAATCTCAGATGTGCTTTCAATGAGTTCATCTCGTTTCTCAGAAGTGATATATTTGAGTCTTTCAGCAAGGTAAAGCATTGATCTCACTTCGCTGCATCAACCCAGGGCTATATACAGAAAGCGGCTAAAATCTGCATCAAAACTTCGGTCAAATCCTTCTGCTATATTATTCGATATTGAAATCGCGGCCCTTGTAATCTGGTCTTTAAAACCAAAGTCTTTTGACAATCCAAATACCAAATAAATATCTATGGCTAAATCCTGAGATTTTTGCCAGGCAATAATATCCTCAAATTTTTGAATTGCCATATTTACGGATATTTACTATCGGCGTCCGGCCTTACGCCTTATTCCTTACCCCCTACGCCTTATCCCTATTTCTCCTCTTCCTCTTCCCTGGCCTTTTCTTCCTTATTCTGGAAGTCAGTCCTAAGTATCTTGAAAGTGGTACGCCTGTTGGCAGCATGTTCGGCCTCAGTACAGTCTTTACCCGGGCCTACATTGTTGGGCTCGCAGGCACAATTGTTTACCAATTGGTGCTCACCATAGCCATGTGCAACAAGGCGGGATTTATCAACCCCTTTAGAAGCCAGGTATTCAACAACTACCTGGGCCCGTTTGAGTGATAGTGAATCATTGTGGTGATAACTGGCACGGCAGTCCGTGTGAGAACCCACTTCGAAAACCATATATGGATAAACGGAAAGTACATGGTCATACAAAGAATCAAGGCTTCCGGTGGATGCAGGCAATAACCTCGAACTATCCAATTCATAGTAAATATTATGCACTGTAATAATCGGCAGTTTTACTTCAAGGTCCTGGTTCATGTCTTTGGAACAATCAAGCCCCACAGTAGTAGCATGTTCTACGTTTGAAGAAAAATAGCCGTGTTTTTTGGCCATTAATTTATACTCAGTGTTATCGCTCAACACAAATTTATAAAAACCGCTGTTATTTGATTTAGCCTTGAATTTTCTACCGTCTTTCATGGATGTAAGGATTACATCGGCGCTCGCAATAAGCCTTTTCTTATGCCCAATGGTGTCATTAAAGAAAACCACACCGCTTACTGTATAAGTTTGCGGCGGTACTGTAAATGAATAAATGTCATCCCCTTTACTTTTGAGACGGTTTGAAGTAAAAAAGCCGGATATCTTATCTTCATTAAAAGTTATTCCAAAATCATCGCCACCTGAATTTAAAGGCGCTTTTATATGTTTTGGTTTAGTCCAGTTCACTCCTTGCCCGTATGTTACGAACAGGTCAAGGCCTCCCAAACCGGGCCAGCCGTCTGATGAAAAATATAAGGTAGTATCGTTATAGAAATAAGGGTACATTTCATCGCCTTTGGTATTGATATTATCACCTATGTTTATAGGATCGCTCCAGGTGCGGCCTCTTTTTACGTAAGTTGACAGGTACAGGTCATGGCCGCCCCTCGTGTTTGGGCCGTTCATTGAAAACACCATCCTTGTTCCGTCAGGCGATATTGCCGGCTGTCCGTAATTGAGTGATGTATCGGTACAAAACTGCAATACCTGTGGATCACCCCAGACATTTCCTTTTTTCACTGCCTCCTTTATGACGCAATTGGGCGCTTTTTTCTTCGCGTCTATATTTTTTTCATCATTTTTTTTCTTGACGTCAATAACCAGGGGCCCATTACAGTCAGTATAATACATGGTATTCCCTTTGCCGTCAAAAGTTGCCGTTCCCTGGTTCATTCCCGTGTTCACGTCGCCGGGAAGAACAACCGGCGGAGTAGACCATTTTTCAACTTTTCCTGTCTTCTTTTTGGTAAGCACAAAAAGATCGGAATATTTAAGGCCTGTACGGCCAAAGGTCTTTTTACCGGTTGCGTCTGGCCTGTCTGATGTAAATACAAGGCTCTCCGACGCTTCCCTGCCATTGCCGTTTTTTACCACAACAGGGGCATAGTCATTCTGGGCAGAATTTGCCTGTCTGAAATTATCAACAAAATAAAGCTGGCACCCGGCCTTTTCATTCAAAAATTCTTTCAATACGGTTATCTGCTCACTCGCGTAGGTAGTATCAGAAGGCATTTCTTTTTTAAAGGTTTCCAGCGCTGCAATGGCCTCATCATATTTTTCATCCATTTTCAACACGTCTGACAGCCTTTGATAAACGATAGGATCCTTATAATTAAGGGAAATGGCGCGCTGGTACCATCCTTCACTTTGCCTGTAATCCCTGTTTTTGCGCAGGTCTTCGCCAAGCCTGAAAGCAAAATCAGCTTTTTTGTCGTGGCTTTTCTTCTCCGCTTTGTATAATGATTTGTAAATCACAACGGCATCATAGTATTGCTCATTCTTATCATATATTTCAGCCTGTTCAATAGTACCCGCCGGGGCACAGGAGGTCAGGCCTGAAACAATAAGCCCGGCAAAGCATACCATTAGCAGTAAGTTGCATTTATTCATCTGTGAGTTTTGTTATTTTGTTAATATTCCTTCCCTTTATTATTCCTTTCAATAAATTACCTTCCAAAACCTTATTACCTAACGAATAAGAGTTCCCTGTATTTCGGCAACGGCCAGAGCTTATCATCGGTATAAAGCTCCAGCTTATCAGTATGATACCTTATTTGCTCAAAATACGGTTTTACTTCGTGACAATAAGCCAATGCTTTCTCGCGTGCCTCTGCTATATTATTTGCCGTTTTCCTTGCTTCTATCATGGCAAAAACCAACTTCCTTGTTTCATTAATATGCCTCGAAAGCAACGCAATATACGATTTGTTTCCTTCGGCTTCCATTTCGAGGCCGGAATCTTTTAGCTGGCTGTAATTCAATAGCAGGTCGTTCTGGTATTCCACCGCCGCCGGAAGTATCTGTGACAGAACAATTTCTCCCAATATCCTGGATTCGATTTGCAGGTGTTTCGTATAGGTTTCAAGCAAAATTTCATGCCTGGCATGCAGCTCACGGTGGGTATAAATATGATTTGATTCAAACAGGCTTACAGTATCATCTGAAACATAGGCATCCAAAGCCTCCGGGGTGGTAGGGATATTGTTCAGCTTTCGTCGTTTTGCCGTTTTTTTCCATTCGTCGCTGTAGTTGTTGCCTTCAAAAAGAATACTCTTTGAGTTTTTGATATATCCCTTTAATATTTTTACGATGGCCTGGTCCTTTTGTTCCCCACCTGTAAGGCGTTCTTCGAGTTCATCCTTGAAATTTTTAAGCTGGTTGGCCACTATGGTGTTCAACACAATCATTGCCGAGGCGGTATTAGAAGAAGAACCAACAGCCCGGAACTCAAATTTGTTTCCGGTAAATGCAAAGGGGGAAGTCCTGTTCCTGTCCGTATTGTCTAATGTAATTTCAGGCACCCGTGGAATATTGATTTTCAATTGGGCGAGAATGTTATCTGTCCCAGCGCTTTTTGGTATTTTGGCCCCTTCCAGTTCCTGGAGCGCCCGGGTAAGTTGAGAACCAATAAATATGGATATTATAGCAGGCGGCGCTTCATTGGCTCCAAGCCTGTGGTCATTGGCCGCACTGGCAATGCTGGCCCTTAAAAGGTCTGCATGGTCATGTACCGCTTTGATAATATTAATGAAGAAAGTGAGGAACTGTAGGTTGCTCGCCGGTGTTTCGCCGGGTGAAAGGAGGTTAATACCCGTATCGGTCCCAATACTCCAGTTGCAATGCTTGCCTGACCCATTTATCCCTGCAAAGGGCTTTTCATGGAGCAAAACATTTAAATGATGCCGTTTTCCCACCCGCTCCATTACATCCATGAGCAACTGGTTATGGTCCACCGCGAGGTTTATATGTTCAAACTGGGGCGCACACTCATACTGTGCAGGGGCCACTTCATTATGTCTTGTGCGTAAAGGGATTCCAAGTAAATAGGCTTCTTTTTCATAGTCCACCATAAAAGCATGGACCCGTTCAGGTATAGAACCGAAATAGTGGTCTTCCAGTTGTTGCCCTTTGGCCGGGGCATGGCCGGTGAGGGTGCGGCCGGTTAATACAAGGTCTGGCCTTGCGTCAAACAAGGCCGAATCAACCAAAAAATATTCCTGTTCAATACCGAGCGTAGCTGCCGCGCTCTTTACTTTCGGGTCAAAATAACGGCAAACTTCAGCGGAAATACCTTCCATGAAATGAAGCGCTTTCAACAGCGGCGCTTTATAATCGAGCGCTTCCCCGGTGAAAGATATAAATATAGTAGGTATGCATAAAGTAAGCCCAACCTGGGTAAACATCAAAAATGCCGGTGAGCCGGGGTCCCATGCCGTATAGCCCCTTGCCTCAAAGGTGCTGCGGATGCCGCCGCTTGGGAAACTGGAAGCATCGGGTTCCTGCTGAACCAGCGCCCCCCCTGAAAACCGTTCTATGGCTTCCCCGTTCCTGATCTCGAAAAAAGAGTCATGTTTTTCTGCGGTACTGCCTGTAAGAGGCTGAAACCAGTGCGTATAATGCGTGACGCCATGCTCCATTGCCCATGCTTTCATAGCCTCGGCCACTTCATCCGCTATTTTACGTGTGATCTTTTCACCGGAATCAATAGCCTGCACCAGGTTTTTATAACCCTCTTTACTCAGGTGCTTGCGCATGGCTTTAGGGCCAAACACATGGCTCCCGAAGATGGCGGAAATGTTGCCTTTCTCTGTTGAAGGGTTTTTAAGTGTTCTTTTTTCTATGATTTCCAGGGCTTTGAAGCGGCTTGAATACATATAGTTTGTTGTGGATTGCTTGTTTTATTGATTCCGGTTCAAAATAACATATTTTGTTTCGGAATTAAAAATTTTCGGGGGGATACTTTTATGGTTGTGTTAAGAAAAGCGGGAAAACAGAAGGTCAAGACAATTTGAAAATGCCGGGCTTTATCTGTCAGGCCAAATCACAAATTACAAATCACAATCCCATCACCAATCCCTAATTTCGCCCCATTCTTAATTCCTAATTTTTAATTCCTAATTGTCTTTAGACACTCCCATAGAATTCCTGAAAGGTATTGGCCCTGAGAAAGGTGCGCTCCTGAAAAAAGAGCTTGGAATAGGTACGTTTGAAGACCTCCTCATGCACATCCCTTTCAGGTACGTTGATAAATCCAGTATTCACCGGATCGGGGACTTGAATGAAATGATGCCTTTTTGCCAGGTTGTCGGCAGGATTGATAGCGTTAAGGTTATCGGGAAAGCGGGGACTAAACGCGTGACCGCCATTTTGAGCGATGATAGCGGTTCCATAGAACTTGTTTGGTTCAAGGGGATACCGTGGGTGCAGAAGTTCATACACCCCGGGCTGGAATTCCTTGTTTTCGGGAAACCAAATGAATTCAAAGGCAAACTCAATATCATCCATCCCGAACTGGAAACGATAACCAAAGAAGTGAGCCTGGGCGGGAAAGTAAAAATGCAGCCTGTCTATAGCACTACCGAAAAACTCAAAGCAAAAAACTTAGACAGTAAGGGAATTTCAAGGCTTTTGGCAACGCTGTTTGAAAAGATTGGTACAGGTATCCCTGAAGTTTTCCCGGCCTATATGCTGAACAAGTTTAAACTCATGCCACGAGGGAAAGCCTTTTACGAAGTTCATTTCCCGACCAATATGGACAGCCAGAAAGCGGCGGAAAACCGGCTGAAACTGGAAGAACTGCTTTTTATTCAATTGAAACTGCTGCGGCTGCATAATATCCGCCGACAGGAGATCAAAGGACATGCCTTCGGGAAAGTTGGACATTATGTGAATACCTTTTATAAAGAATACCTTCCATTTGAATTGACCAACGCCCAAAAACGTGTCATTAAAGAAATCAGGCAGGATATGGGTTCTGGCATGCAAATGAACAGGTTGCTACAGGGGGATGTCGGCAGCGGTAAAACTATCGTTGCCCTGATGGCGATGCTCATTGCCCTGGATAACGGCATGGAAGCCTGCATTATGGCGCCGACAGAAATCCTTGCCACACAGCATTTTCATAGCATTTCAAAGTTTACTGAAGAACTGGGAATCCCTCTTAAACTGCTAACGGGTTCTACCAAAAAGTCCGTCCGCAAAGAAATACAAACAGGTTTGGCGCAGGGAACCCTGCCTGTGGTGATAGGTACCCACGCCTTGCTCGAAAACTGGGTAAGCTTCCCAAAACTGGGCCTCGTGGTCATTGATGAACAGCACCGCTTTGGGGTAGCACAGCGCTCAACCATGTGGAAGAAGAATGATATTCCACCACATATATTAGTCATGACTGCCACCCCTATTCCCCGCACATTGGCCATGACTTTGTATGGGGATCTGGATGTTTCTGTGATTGATGAAATGCCTCCCGGCAGAAAAGACATCCAGACCCGGCATGTTTTTGAAACCAAGCGACTTGAAGTTTTTGGGTTTATCCGGAAACAAATAGAACTGGGCAGGCAGGTGTATGTGGTTTACCCATTGATAGAAGAATCGGAAACGCTTGACTACAATAACCTTATGGCGGGTTTTGAAGCCATTGAACGTGAGTTCCCCAGGCCGAAATACCAGGTAAGCATTGTACACGGGCGCATGGCTTCGGCAGATAAGGAGTTTGAGATGCAACGGTTTAAGAAAGGCGATACGCAAATCCTGGTAAGCACTACCGTGATTGAAGTAGGCGTGGATGTGCCGAATGCAACTGTAATGGTGATTGAAAGCGCGGAAAAGTTTGGGTTATCGCAATTGCATCAGTTGCGAGGACGTGTAGGCCGCGGCGGTAACCAGAGCTATTGCATTTTAATGACTGGCTGGAAACTTTCTGAAGACGCCAAAATACGGATGGAAACAATGGTGCGAACCAACAATGGATTTGAAATTTCTGAAGTGGACCTCAACCTCCGGGGCCCGGGCGATATTGCCGGAACCCAGCAAAGCGGGGTTATGGGTTTGAAAATAGCCAGCCTGGTCACAGACCAGCGAATTTTAGTAGCCGCAAGAAACATCGCTACGGATATTCTGAATGATGACCCTACCCTGGCCAAACCCGAAAACAGGGTTTTATTAGAGCGATTAAATCAATTGGATGTGGAAAGGATGAACTGGAGCGTGATCAGTTAACAGTTATCAATTAACAAGGAGCAGTTAACAGTCAACAGTAAAGAGAGCTAAACTCCAAAATAATCTTCTCGGCTTTGTGGGCATAAATTTCCAAATCTTCAAATTTCCAAATTCCCAAATTCTCAAATTTTTTTCACCCAACTGTCCTGGTTTTGAAATCGTATTCGTCTTATTAGCGACATTCAGAATGGTTGATGAATTTTAAGGGTTTCTTAAAGTTATCTTTACATTTGGCTTTTAATTTTGTTTTCTAACTTCTTAAACTTAATAAAATTATGAAAAAATTTCTCGTTATCTATCATGCGCCTGAGAGCGCAAGGGGCGCTGCCATGAGCGGAACTCCTGAACAACAGGCCGCAGGAATGAAAGCCTGGATGGATTGGGCACAAAAAACAGGCTCTCAGCTGGTTGACATGGGTTCTCCCCTGGATGCAGGTGCAGTTATCAGTCCGAATGGCTCAAGCCACGCCAGCAAGGCAGGCGCTTCAGGCTTTTCTATCGTTCAGGCGGAGAACATGGAACAGGCCAAAGCGCTTTTCAAAGGCCACCCGCATATCAATGGCTGGAGCCCTGAGGCTACCATCGAGATCCATGAAACCATGGCGATCCCCGGGATGTAATACCGGAACAGGTCACCATTGTGTAGAGACGCAATGCTTACGTCTCGATCATCATAAAAAGGGTGGGAAACTGCCCTTTTTTTATTAAGAATTTGGATATTTAAAGATAAAACAGTAACATTGAATGGTTAAATTCTCCAAAACATAGAGATATGAAACACATGAATAACCATCTAAAACTTTTTTGGACTTTGCTGCCATGTTACCTGCCATTATTGGCACTTGGACAGAGGAGCTATCCAGAATATGACGTACCGTTGCAGGGTATTTCAAAGATCATTTCTTCGCCAACAACCTGGATTGTGCCATTGGGCGCAGTAGATTGCCACACGAGTTCCATTTTGCAGATAGATAAAAAGTCAGGGATTTTCACGCGGTTTGTCCCAGTTCCTTCATCCGTTTTGGCCATTTTGAATATAGATGTGTTGCCTTCAGGCAAATTGATCTGCGGCGGAACTCCGGATGTTACGGAGGATGTCCCAATCCCACCTATTGCTTTTGAAATGGATACCAGCGGAAGAGCAGTGTGGATTAATGTCCCCGCCAATCATCCTCATGGAGTGCAGGGTGCATATGGAAAAATTATTCAGGGTCCTGATAAACAGATTTATGGCTCTACCTTTTATTATTTAGTTAAAATGGATACAGCCGGGAATATCCTTTGGTCAAAACGAATTGCGGGTTTAATAGATATAACGTTGTTTTCGGGAAAAATAATTGGGGCAGGTGACCAAAACCTGATGGTTCTTGACACCAGTGGTAATATTATTTCAAGCTATCCTATAAACCACGCATTTTTGGAAAATATAGATACCACTCCATCTGGATCGTTGTATGCATCAACTTATAACACGATCTACAGGCTAAGCAATAACTTTTCTGTAATTGATTCATTCCAAGGGTACAACCCTGGCGGCAGCTTGACTATTATGTGCATGGACGATTCAGGTTATTATGTTGGTCATGATAACCTGATCAGCGCTTTTGATTTTAAGGGAAACCAAAAATGGAGTTATACTTTACCTTCAGGCTGCATGATAAGAGGCATTGTTTCCGATAACCGGCAAATTGCTGTTAGCGGGTATATTGGTTTGGGAAGTTTTATAAAGGTATTTGATGTTTCAGGGAATACAATAGCCAGCGGCACGGGAGTGAGTATTTTGCAAACACAAGTATTAAGTTCATTTTACCACGATTCTTATACGACTTATTCGGCAGGTGTAACTTTATTAATAAAAGTAAAAAATACAAGTGCGTCAACGATTGATTCAATGTACCTGTCATCACCGGGTACTTCTCTCACCGGCCCGATGTATTCATGTATAGAAAATAACACTACATCTTATCACCACCTAAACCTGGCGCCCGGGGACACAACTTCCCTCCGTTTCCAGGTTTATCATACAGATCAAAATCCCAACCCGCCATCAACATATAAATTTTCCATAAATATCGCCGCTATGGCGCCAAACGGAAAACTCAATGAAGACGCTTCCGGTACAACTGCTTTTTCCACTACGATATCAGGTATCAATACCTATAAGGCAAAACTTTCATTGGTAAATATATTCCCGAATCCGGTCAGCCAGGTATTAAATTTTGAAACAAATTCAGCTTCACCCATTAGCTTAAGCATTTCCGATATTACGGGTAAGGTCTTAGCTTTTTACGCCAATGCTACGGATCAGCTAAAAATAAATGTTTCCACTTGGCCTTCAGGAGTTTACTTTGTAAAAACCTGGAACAGCACAGGGGCAAATGTTGAAAAGATTGTTAAAGAGTGATAGCGAAGCGGCTATCATTGATCCCGAAGTTCTTTATGAACTGAGTGAGCCTTGCGGAACAAGTAGAGCCTGAGGCTCAAAGCTTGTACATCCGTAGCCCTGAGGCTTCGCATAGCGGGATAGCTAGGATTGATTTACGTTTTACCATTTACTAAAAATTTGACAATTTAACTCCTTGATACCAAATTTCTTTTTTATAAATCTCTTGCTTTTCATTGTAGTATAACCAAATTCCAGATTTCAGCGGTTCAAAGTATTTCATAATTTCCGTCTTTTCATCGTATGGATCCGAAGGATTTATAGCTATAAAATATTCTTTTAGAGTATCAAGAGACTTACAAAATGTTCCCTCCATAATTTTTTTATGATTACTATCAAGTTCTTGGAAATAATTATCTCCCTGGCAGGAAAAAAAGTGAAGACGAACTTCTTTGTTTCCAGATATTTTAATAATGGTATCATTATTAATATTTAACCAATTGAGATACAGATTAAATTCAGGAATCTTTATAAGATTAGAACAATAGCAATTGCTTTGTGCAGAAATTAGAGTAATGGATGAAGTATATAAGACCAAAAATGATAAAATTAACTTATTCATAAACTGTAGTTGCTGAGATTATTTCATCTATCTTTTTAGCTAATCTCTTCCTTCACCTTCCCCCTTGCAAAAGAATACAATATCAGCCCTAACCCGACAAAGGCGCATAGCCCCAAAACGTCACCCATGGAGCCTAAAGAATCCCCAAATCCTGTATTGATTTTTGATAGCATGGAAACATCTTTACCGTTTGGCCCGGCCACTGTCCACCCTATAAGTACGGCAACCAATATCCCTGTCAAAGCGCCGCCCGCTATAAGACCGGAGCTAAAGAGGGCGCCAGGACCGAGTTCTGAATCAGCATCTGCTTTGTTTTTGGCGCGTTGTTCTATAAACCATTTCACCAGTCCGCCAACAAAAATGGGACTCGTGGTAGAAAAAGGCAGGTATGCCCCTACTGCAAATGCCAGTGAACTTACCCCGCAAAGCTCCATGACTGCCGCTGCTCCCATCCCGATGATAACCAAACTCCACGGAAGCTGGTGGCTGAGCAAACCCTTGATAATGGTTGACATCAATATTGCCTGTGGGGCAGCAAGCGCTTTAGGATGTTCGGGAGTAGCAGTACCGATACCGAGAGTATGGTATAGTAAAATCAAGGTGAACCCTATGGCTACCGTGGCAGCCAGAACGCCAATAAGCAGCCCGATCTG
>Ga0134126_10001027_pt1 | contig 35317 bp, 32 predicted proteins | sample KB31752_FD_96881 | JGI IMG/M metagenome (GOLD analysis project Ga0134126, IMG submission 96881) | Terrestrial soil microbial communities with excess Nitrogen fertilizer from Kellogg Biological Station, Michigan, USA - KB3-175-2 | ecosystem: Environmental > Terrestrial > Soil > Unclassified ...
GAGGTGGCGTCCCTGCTGGAGATCAGCGTCCCCGCAGTCAACAGTGCCCTGCAGCGCGCCCGGGTCACTCTTGCTAGCACACAGCCAGCGGACAGTGTCACCGCTCACCAGCGCCTAGGTGATCACCAGCGGCAGATCCTGGACCGGTTCACCGACGCGTGGCAGCGCTGCGACATCGATGCCCTGGCCGCGCTCCTGCGCGAGGACGTGATTTTGAGCATGCCGCCCGAGCTCACCACGATCATCGGCCGCGCTTCGGTCGCCCGGTTCTTCGCCACCATCCCCGCGGGCGGGCGCCTGGATACGATCCGCCTGGTCCGCACCCGCGCCAACGGCCATCTCGCGCTGGCCGCCTACCTGCCCGACCAGTCGGCGCGCTGCCACGGATACGGGATCATGGTCTTTGCCATCAGCGGCGAGGGCATCGCCACGATCACCGGCTTCCCCAGCCCAGACGTGTTCGACAGATTCGGCCTACCCTCCGCCTGCGAGTGACAGCGGAGGCCACGGCGTCGCGTGAAATCGCAGCCGGAGCCAGGTCCTCAATAGAGCAGCTGCCGGGAACGCTGAACCTTGCCGTTCCCGCTACCGCTACATGGAGTGGGCCTCGTACACGCGCACGCTGTCGATGATCGGCATGTCGCGAACGAGCGATTCAGCCTCCTGCAGGCTGTCGGCGTTGAGGATGCAGTAGCCGACCAGCGGCGACTCAGACTGGAGAGTCAGCTCGGCGCGGCCATCACTGGTGACCTCGACGCCGCGGCCGAACGGGCTGCCCGGGTCGACCAGGCGCGGCCCGACCGCCTTGAACCACGCGCCCCACGCCCGCTGGACCTCGTCGGACGGAGGGACGAACCCGTAGGTCAGTACGAGGAACTTCTTCATTTCGCGCTCCTGTCTTCGTCGGGCTGACTGCTATCGGTGCTGCGGTCGTCGGTGCCGAGGTAGCCCTGGTAGTTCTCGAAGGACGCCTGGTCGCTGCCCCAGTAGGTATGGAACTGGCCCGCCCAGTCCTGCAGCAGCCGCAGCCGCTGCGGATTGAGGATCAAGTAGGTCGTGCGGCCGGTCTTGCGGCGGGTGACCAGGCCGGCGTTCTCCAGGACCTTGACGTGCTTGTGGATCGCGGGAAGCGACAGGCCCCGCATCCGGGCGAGTTGGCTGACGGCACACGGCTGCAGGCCGAGGACGTAGACGATCTCACGGCGGTGCCGGTTCGCGAGCGCCACCAGCACGCTATCGAGCACGTCAGGGGTCGCGCCATTGTCGCCTTCCACATCAGTTAACCTCCAGGTTAATGTTAACTCAGAGGTTAACTTTGTCAAGCAGTCGCAGCGCCGCGCGGATCACTGGGCGCTGAATGATGTGATCGGCGCCATCCCGGCGCGTAACCCGCAGAGCAGTTCACGCAACCTAGCTAGAACAACCGCCATGCATCCGGTCGGAACGGACGGGACGGCACCGGCGCATGACCGCTCGCGGTCCGGGCCGGGTCAGCCGGCCAGCATCTGCGGCAGCTGGCCGAGATCGGAGACGACGATCTCCGGCGGCTCGCCGATAGTGTCAAACGGAGTGCCCGCTCGGTTCACCCAGGCCGTGCGCATCCCCGCTGCGCCCGCGCCGACGATGTCGAAAGCATTGGCGGAGATCAGCCGCAGCTGCCGGGCAGGCCGGCCCATGCCCTGCGCCGCGTAGAGGTACACCCGTGCTGACGGCTTGTAGGCGCGGACCTCGTCCGCGCTGAGCTGGTGAGTGATCCAGGTGTCCAGCCCGCTGCTGGCCAGGCAGGCCGCGATCATGTCCGGCGTGCCGTTGGACAGCACGGCGAGCTCGAAGCCGCCTTCGGCCAGGGCGCGCAGTGCTGGGCCCGCGTCGGTGAATGGTGGCAGGTGGTCGTACCGCTCGACCAGGTCCCGCCGCTGGCCGCTGGTGAGGCAGAGGTCGGCGGAGGCGAGCGCGAACTCAAGCGCGGCCGCTGTCACCGCCCGGAAGTCGAGGTAGCTGCCCATCACGGTGAGCCGGAAGCTGTACTCCAGCTGCTTGGCTCGCCACTGCCGGGACACCTCGCTCCCGTCAGCGCCCAAGATCTCGGTCAGGTGAGCGGCGATCGCCAGCGGGTTGACCAGCGTCCCGTACAGGTCGAACGCCAGCACGTCAGCCATGGCTCGTGCCTTCACCCTCGTTCTGCTGCCGCGCCCGCAGGGGAGAGTTGCTTTCGGTGATGTCGCGGGCCGACCGGCCGGTTTGCCTCAAGTAGGACCTGCGTGTCATCGTCGCCGGGCTGGCCGCGGCGCTTGCGCACCAGTTGGGGGATGCTGATGCAGGCAGCGGCGATCACGAGCCCGAGCACATCGGCAAGTATCCCAGGCCAGCACGTCGCGCGTGCCGGGCGGGTCAGCCGCGGCGCTGCGGGCGCCCTGCGTCGTGAGCTGCGCCGTTTCGGGGCCGCGTTTTCGCAGGTGGGGCGTTGGCGGCGGCGGTCTCGCGGATTACCCTCATATCAGGTGTGCCGGGAAGCCTGGTCGGCGCTGGATCACGTCGTCACGGACAAGATGCGGAGCCGGGCGTGAGCGCTGACACATCATCGATTCCGCCGCACTGGCCGGTCTCGCCGTGGAGGCCGCCGTCGGCCTTGCTGGCTCGGACACCTGCGAGAACGGCTGCTGGCGGCGTGCCGTCTGGCCGCCCCTGGCACGACGGAAGCCGCGGCGATGAGGGATAACGCTCCGGGCGGCAGGCGCATCCGCACGGTGGCGCTGCGGCTGGGGCTGGACTGCAACCTGATGCGCTCACGACACCGTGCCCGGAAACGGTCCAGCGGGTGCGCTCGACGATCTGCTCGCTCGCGTCCGCGACGAGTCGTCGGCTCTGCGGGCTGTGTTGACGACGCTGAAACTGGACTGGATCGTCCACGAACTGCTAGGGTCTTTCTGTACTGTTCAGTCCAGAAAGTTGGTGCTCGCGGCGGCTCAGCGTGGGCACCGACGTACTGGCCCACATCCGCTGATCCCGATCGCTCGAGTCATGCATAAGGAGATCGAGTGAAGTACATGCTCCAGATCCGTTTCAACGGCGCTGATGAAGAGATCCAGAAGCTTCCCGCTGACGAGCAAGAAAGAGTAACTGCCGAGTTCATCGCGATCCGCAAGTCGTCGGGCGTGCTGGACGGCAACCAGCTCCAGGCTGGCAGCGCGGCGGTGACCGTCCGCGTGAACGGCGGACAGCCACAGGTCACCGAGGGTCCACCCGTTGAGGCTGGGACCGAGGTCAGCGGCTACTACATCTACGACGCGCCAGACCTTGACGCAGCGATCGCGTTCGCCGCGCGGATCCCCGTCGCCCGGATGGGCGGGACCGTCGAGGTCCGCGCGCTGATGGAGCGCTAGCCATGGCCGAGTTCCCGCGGCCCGCGAAGGGCATCGTCATCACGCACTTCATCGTCACCTCCGACGTCGACAGGTCGCGGCGCTTCTACGCCGACGTGCTGGGCGGCGAGGTGCTGCTCGCCGGGGAGCCGACGATCATCGCGCTCGCCAACAGCTGGATCATCATCAACGTCGGCGGGCCGCCAACCAACGACAAGCCGACGGTGACGCTTGAGCCGCCGCGCGACCCGGATCGCGTCAGCAGCTTCCTCAACATCCGCGTCGCCGACATCAACTCCGTCTATGAGCAGTGGAGCGCACGAGGGGCCGAGTTCCTGACCCCGCCGACCGACCGTGGTGCTGAGCTCCGCTGCTACCTGCGCGACCCCGACGGCCACCTCATCGAGGTCGGCCAGACAACGATAATCCCCCCGCAGGGATCGCCCGGCTGAAGCACGGCCTCGCGCCGGCGCAGATGGTCAGTTGGCTGGGGTGCCCCGTGCGTTCTGGGCCCTCAGCCCGCAGCCAGGCCGTCTACTGGACTGTCTGGTACACTCCGCGGCTATCATGGGCGCATGCCGACTGAGCCGAAAACCGGGCGTGGGCGCGCCACCCGGGAGCGGATCGTGGAGCGGGCCGCCGAGCTATTCGCCGAGCGCGGGATCGCGGCCGCCAGCGTCGATGAGGTGCTGGCCGCCGCGGGCGCGGGGAAGGGCCAGTTTTACCACTATTTTCGCGGCCGGGATGAGCTGGCGGCGGCCGCGGTCGGGCACCGCTGCGGCGTGGTGCTGGCCGGGCTGACCCAGGCCCTCGGCAGCGTTTCGTCGCTGGCGGGACTGGAGCAGGCGCTGGCGGGCTACATCGCCGGGTTCGAGCAGATGGGCATGCCCGGGTGCCCGATCGGGACGCTGGCGACCGAGGTCGCCGGCCGCAACGAGGCCGCCCGGCTCCAGGCCGCCGGCGGGTTCGACGCCTGGGAGCGGCTGCTGGCCGGCGTGCTGGAGCGGATGTGCGAGCGCGGGGAACTGCGCGCGGACGCCGACCCCGCCGCGCTGGCCACGGGGCTGCTGGCCAGCATCGAGGGCGGGATGGTACTCAGCCAGACCCGCAAGGACATCGCGTCGCTGCGCATCGCGGTGGAGGCGGGGCTCGGGCAGGTGCGGGCGTACCTGAGCTAACTCTGCACTAACCGGTCCGCCCTCGTGCCCAGGACTGAAGGACGGCAGCTCGATGAGGATCCGCACCTTCGCCCGAGGCCTGTGACGCGATCGACGGATGTCTCGCGGACGTAGCAGCAGCTGGCCTGCCGCATTATGAGGTACATGCGTAGCCCCTTCCGCCGCTGGACCGAGCTCAGCCTGCGGCGCAGGCTCCTGTTCTGTGGTGTCGCCCTGCTCGTGGCTGCGGCCGGGATCGTCGCCGGGATCCTGGTGCCGCGCGGCGAGCCGGAACCGGTGGCCGGCCGACCAGGCACGGTGCTGCTCGTTCCCGGCTACGGCGGGTCGACCGCCTCGCTGGACCGGCTGGCCGCGCGGATCCGGAGCACCGGCCGGGCCGCCATCGTGGTGCCACTGGCGGGCAGCGGCACGGGCGACCTGACCGTGCAGGCCCGCGTGCTTGACGGGTATGTGAACCAGGCGATCGGCGCGGGATCCGGGCCGGTCACCGTGATCGGCTACTCGGCGGGCGGCGTCGTGGCCTGGCTCTGGGACGCCGACCACGCTGGCCTGGGCCGGGCAGGAAAGATCATCACGCTAGGCTCCCCGCTGCACGGCGCGCGCATCGCGGCCGTGGGTGCCGCGTACGACCCTGGCGAGTGCCCTGTCGCCTGCCAGCAGCTCGCGCCGGGCAGCGCCTTGCTGACCCGGTTGCAGCACTCGGCCCAGGCGCGGCCGCCGTGGCTGTCGTTGTGGAGCACCGATGACCAGACGGTACAGCCGCCGGACTCCGCCCGGCTGCCGGGTGCGGTGAATGTGCCGCTTCAGTCGGTTTGCCCGGGCGTGGACATCCAGCACAGCCAGCTGCCGACCGCGCCGCTCGTCGTCGGCCTCGTGCTGCGCGCGCTGGCCAACAGCGGCGTCATCGCCCCCGCGCCCGGCAGTTGCGCATCCCTTCAGTCACTCGGCGGCGCATAGCAACGAGGTCGTCGGCAAACGGGTCACGTTCTAGGTTGTTATGTCCTTCGTGGCGAAGTTCGCCCAGGCCGCGCCGAGGAAGATGAGTGCGTAGACCAGCTGAATGCCGAACCCGTGCTGGATGTCCCGCCAGAAGATCGGCTGCCGAAAGAAGTCGATCCACGCTAGCCAGTACCGCGTCGGCAGGTAGGGCTGCACCGCGCCCGCGGCGTTCAGCGTGACCAGGATCTCGCTGGCGACCAGCGCGGCCAGCGCCCCAAGTGCGGCACCGAGCGCGGAGTTAGTGAGGGTGGACAGGAAGAGCGCGATCGCTGCGACGCCCAGCATCGAGACCGTGATGAACGACATGGCACCGAGGACGCGTTCGACCAGCTGGAGAGTGGTCAGCGGCGTTCCGGACAGCGACGTGATAGCTGCACCGGCCTGGAGCCCGGCCGAGGGCGCACCCCCCGCGCCTGGTGCGATCGAGCCCAGGCTTCCGCCGGGCGCGAAGCCCACGGCGGAAGCGCGGGACGGGCCGAGGATCAGCACGCCGATGGCGTAGGAGGTGACCGTGACTGCGACCACGGCAGCCAGCGTGAAAGCGACGATTGCGACGAGCTTGGCGACCAGCACCCTGGTCCGGCCGACGGGCCGGGCCAGCAAGTAACGCAGCGTGCCTGCCGACGCCTCGCCCGCGATCGAGTCGCCCGCCACCACCGCGACGGCAACCGGCAGGAACACCGGCAGCACCAGGGCCAGGGCCGCCGCTGGGTAAAGCTGCCCGTCGTCAAGTACCGCGGAAAGGAACGCACTGCCCTGCCCCGGCGGCGGAGCCAGGTGCGTGACCGCGATGAAGACGGCCACGACCAGCGGCAGGGCGCACATGAGCGCGATCGCGAACCAGGTCCGCATCCGCCGGACCAGCTTGAACAGCTCGACCGCGATCATGACCTGTCCCGATCTGCGGGCCGGGGGCCGGACGGGCGCGGCGGATCAGGGGCTTCCGGAGCATCCTGGCCATCCGGCGTCATCGGCGGCCGCGCGGTCGGCACGCTGAACTGGTCGGAGCCCGCGCCTGTGACCTCTAGCACGATCTCTTCAAGGCTGCGCCGCTGCACGAGCAGCGACGTGACCGGCACGCCGGCCGCTACGAGGCGGGCGTTCAGAGCCGCCGGGTCCGCGGACCGGACCACTAGGTCCGCCCCGCTCCTGTGCTCGACGAGTCCGTCCAGCGCCGCGACCGCCTGCTCCGGATCATCGGTAGAGACCAGGATGCGCCCGGTCGGCTCCTGCAAGGACGCGAGCTGCTCTTGCAGCACCAAGGCGCCAGAGTCGAGCACCCCGATCCGCGTGCACAGCGCGGAGACCTCCGGCAGCAGGTGGCTGGACAGGAAAATGGTCACCCCCGACTCATTCATGCCGATCAGCAGGTCGCGGATGTCCCTGATGCCGCGCGGGTCGAGGCCGTTGGTCGGCTCGTCGAGAACCAGCAGCCGGGGACGGCGCACGAGCGCGGCCGCCAGGCCGAGCCGCTGGCGCATGCCAAGTGAGTAGGCGCGCACCGGCCGCCGGTCGATGCCCGCCAGGCCGACCTGCTCCAGGGCATCGTCGACGCGCCGACTCCGGGTCCGCCGCGACCCGCGCGGGCCGGCCGCGTCGAGCAGCCGCAGGTTGGCGCGCCCGGACAGGTGCGGGTACGCCGCGGGTTCCTCGATCAGCGCCCCGATCTCCGGCAGCACGCGGCTCACATGCCGCGGCACTTGCTCTCCGAGCACGCTGATAGACCCGCTCGTCGCGTACACCAGGCCGAGAAGCATGCGGACGAGGGTGGTCTTGCCGCTGCCGTTAGGGCCGAGCAGGCCGTACCGGTCGCCCTCACGGACGTCGAGGCTGACCTCACGGACGGCTTCCACCTTGCCGAAGCGTTTCGTCAGGTTCTTCGTGGTGATCAATGGGCTGCTTTCATCCTGCACTTGTCCTTGAGGTATGGCGAGCCGGGATCGCCGGGACGAGAAGGGCTCACCTGCCGACATCCTGATCCGGCTTGGCGGCGAGTACACGGGCCGCCTGCTCCAGTGCGGTCTTGCTGATCAGCCCGATAAGCAGGAACGTGTCGGGCGAGCGGTCGGGGTGCACGAGGACGAGGTTGACCAGCGGTGCGCTCGCGACGGCGCCAGTGCCGTCGCGGAAGGTCAGCGGGGCGGCGCCCGCATCGAGCGCGCCGTAAAGCAGGTCTTCGCCGGTGTCGCGGCGGAAGGTGAGCACGGCGAACGCAGTCAGCCCACGGCCGTAGACGCCGATCTGCGGAACCGGTGACGGCTGTCGGGTAAAACCGGCGAGACTGCCAGGAAGCCGCTCATCGTCCAGGTTCTTCAGCGCGCCGGCGAAATCGCCCGGAGTGGTCGTCGTGAACCCCGTGCCCGGACCACGCCGCGGCGTTAGCACCCCGGCGTCAGGAACCCACGGGCCGACCTGGAGAAACCGCGTCTCCAGCGTTGGCTGCGCCGAGCCGCGGTCGAAGACCTCAACCAGCAGCGGCAGCCCGGACGCCGGCGATGCCCAGATGTCAGCCCGCGCGATCGTGGACTGCGGGGCGGTCGGCGTGACCTCAAGGCCGACCGCGCCCTGCCCGGCGACCCGCTGCGGCGGCAAGGTGCCCACCTTCGCACCCGCCCCCGCCTCGCCGATGATCCGGACGGCCAGGGCAGGCGGCTGGAGATCGGCCGCCCTGGGCAGCCGGACGGTCTGCGCGCCATAAGTCCCGGTGAGCAGTTGCTCACCCGAGTCCCATACGAAAGTGTTGACCCCGACCTGGTAGGTGTCCTGCTCTCCGGCGTCGGACAGCGCGTCCACCCGCCACCGGTCCGGCGCGGCCTGCCAGATCCGCATCCGAGTCACCCCGTCGAGCAGCGGAGTCACGCTGGAGAAGGCAGCCAGCGCGGGAAGGCCGAAATTCGCGTCGCTTTCCGCGTACCCGGAGAACGCCAGCCGCTGCGAGCCGAGGACGCGGGCCTCAAGCTGCCGCGCCGTCAGCACCGGTACGCTCGCCGGAAGCGCGCTGGCCAGGACCGGCAGGCAGCACAGCACGACTACGCCGACCACTACGACGATCCAGCGCCATCCGATATGCCTGCGCAGCACCCTATAACGATACGGTGACCGCCAGCAGGCAGGCGGGTTCAGGCGGCGCACCCCGCCGACTGTCCTCACGCTGTAATCTCTTGCACGGCCATGCCCGCCGCCGCAAGCGGGCCTTTGACGCCGAGACCACCGTCGCCAGGTTATGCCCCGATGACGCCTTCCGCCCTGCCGACCGGGCTCAGGACCGTGGCAAGCTCCCTGACCCGCGCGGCGAAACGGCTCTGTGGTGCCTGCCGGGCCACGGCCACTGCATCCGCTGCGGTGTCTACATCGCGCAGCTGTGGCAGGTGGACGAACGCCGGGTCGCGGCCAGCAACGCGACTTCGCCGGAGCCGTCCGTGGAGCGGTTGTCCACTACGATCGGCCGGAAGCCGGGGGGCATCCGGTCGAGAATCCAGTGGAGCGCGGGCGCCTCGTTAAGGCAGGGCAAGATCACGTCCACGATCACGGCTGTGACGTTATAACCACTTCCGAATCAGCATTGGCGGTTGTGCCTTACAAAATGAAGAACTCAGGCCCTGGGCTGTCGCGGATGATTCCTCCGCATTCGGGCGCGGTATTTATGACAATGTGAAGAAATATTTCACGATGGTGCCGTCCTGGGCGTCCAGTCGCTCTTTGCGGCTGGCGAGCGTTCTTAGACTCTGGTTATGGTCGCGCGAGTTCTCGTTGTTGAAGACGATCTGATGGTGGCGGAGGTCGTCGTGGACTACCTACGCCACGCTGGCCTGGAGCCCCGGCACGCGGTGGACGGGCATGCCGCGCTGGAGATCGCCGCGGCGTGGCAGCCCGACCTGGTCGTGCTTGACCTGATGCTGCCGGGAGTCAGCGGCCTGGAGGTGTGCCGGCTTCTGCGCGAGGAGCAGGACGGGCAAGCGCCGCTGCCGGTGATCATGCTGACGGCCCTCGGCCAGGAGACTGACCGCGTGCTGGGACTCGAGAATGGTGCCGACGACTACGTGACCAAGCCGTTCAGCCCGCGGGAGCTGACCTTGCGGGTGCAGGCCGTGCTGCGCCGGGCCCGCGCGGCCGACGCCGCAGCGGCCGTGCCGCAGCCGGTGCGATCGGGGCGGCTGGAGGTCGACGTGGCGGCACGGCGCGTCCGCAGCGAGGGCCGGGAACTGGACCTGACGGTGCGTGAGTTCGACTTGCTGGCATTCCTCGTCTCCCACCCCGGCCAGGCGTTCACCCGCGCCGAGCTGCTTGAGCAGGTGTGGGGCTGGTCCTTTGGCGACCTGTCGACCATCACCGTCTACGTCCGCCGGCTGCGGGACAAGGTCGAGCGCGAGCCCGCGTCGCCGACCCAGCTCCAGACGGTCTGGGGCGTCGGCTACCGCTGGGAGGCGGACCCCGCATGAATGACCAGTTGCAGATTGTCCTGATAGCAGCGGGCTGCACCGGCGCCGTGGGCCTGGCGGGCATGGGCATCATCCGGCTGCTGCGCCGGGCGCCGCTGCGGCTATCCATCCAGGCGAGCGGCGCTGTGCCCGTGCTCGCGATCGTGGCCGGGACGCTCGGCAGCGCGGAGGCGATGTTCCTGTCGCAGCATGATCTTCGTGTCGTCGCGATGGTGTGCGTCGTCGCGGGCGTCGTCGCGTTCGTCTTCAGCTGGCTGCTCGGACGGCAGGTGGAGTCCGGTAGCGCCGCTCTGCGGCAGGCCGCACGGTCATTCGGCGACGAGGCGGGGCAGTTCCTGCCTCCGGAGCGGCCGCTGGCGGCGGAGTTCGCGGCCCTGTCCAGCGAGCTCGCGGATACCAGCGCGAAGCTGGAGAGCTCCCGGACCAGGGAGCGCGCGCTGGAGCAGTCCCGGCGGCAGCTGGTGGCCTGGGTGTCGCATGACCTGCGCACTCCCCTGGCCGGGCTGCGCGCCATGGCCGAGGCGCTCGAGGACGGCCTGGCCGCGGACCCCCCTCGCTACCACAAGCAGATGCGGGCCGAGGCCGACCGGCTGGCGACCATGGTTGATGACCTGTTCGAGCTGTCTTGCATCCATTCCGGCGCCTTGCGGCTGTCCCTGGATCAGGTCGCGCTAGGTGACCTGGTCAGCGACGTGCTCGCGAGCACGGAGGCGCTGGCAGGTGAGCGCGGCGTGCGGCTGGACGGGACAGCGGCCGGGCAACTCGCTGTCCGCGGCGATCCGCGCGAGCTGTCCCGCGCGCTGACCAACCTGCTGACCAACGCGATCCGGCACACCCCGCGGGGAGGCCGCGTTCACGTAAAGGCGATTGCGGAGCACGACTGCGCCCTGCTCACGGTCGCCGATGGCTGCGGCGGCATCCCCGAAGCCGACCTCCCGCACCTATTTGAGCTGGCGTGGCGGGGGACCGACGCGCGCAGCCCGGCGCCTGACACTGGCGCCGGCCTCGGACTCGCGATCGTGCGCGGCATCGCAGAAGCACACCGGGGCAGCGTGCGCATCGTGAACACCCAGGACGGCTGCTGCTTTGAGATGCGGCTGCCCGCCTGCTCGTGAATCGAGTGGGGTGAGGACCGCTGCCCCCGTCCTCGAAGACCCGCGGCGGGCGGAGCGCCACGGCATGCCCTCCGTCGCCCTGGCCCACGATCCGGCCAGGTGCTCTTGCGCAACCTTGGTGGCGGCGTAGACGCCGCGCGGCCCGAGCGGCGTTTCCTCTGGCACCAGCTCCGCTGACAGCGGCTCGCAGCACGTAGCGCGCTATCAACGGCCTGTGCGTCGCGAACATCCGCGTGGACGAACTCGAAGCCGGGGTCCCCCGGAGAGCGGGGAACCAGCGCGTTATCACCAGTTTGTAAGCAGGCAAATCCTTGCCGCCTGGTGGGCAGCTGAATGTAATTCACAGCGTGACCTTCAGTAATCCACAGATCCAGGCAAGTCCGCTCGCTGCCTGGCCGGCCCCGGCCTCGGCCCGGGCGCGCTGGCGCCGCGCGCCGCGCGCCGCGCGGCTGGCCGTGGCGCTGGCGGGCCTGGTCGCGATCGGCGTCTACCTGAGCGTCGCGGTGAGCCGGCTCGGCTACCCGTTCGCCGTGGAGTCGCTGGAGGGCAACTCCCTGGTCGAGGTGCACCGCATCCTGGTCGGCCAGCCGCTGTACCCGGCGCCGGCCGCCGGGTATGTTCCCGACGGGTACCCGCCGCTTTACTTCGCCGTGTCGGCCGCGGCAGCCCGCGTGCTCGGCGTCTCCTACCTGCCGCTGCGGCTGGTGTCCCTGCTGTCCTCGCTCGCCTGCTTCGCGCTGCTCGCTCGCCTGGTCCAGCGCGAGACCGGGAGCCTCGCGGCCGGGACCGGCGCTGCGGGCCTGTTCGCCGCGACGTACTTCGTCACCGGTTCCTGGTTCGACGTCGCCCGGGTTGACTCGCTGTTCCTCGCGCTCAGCATCGCCGGCCTGTACGCGGCCCGGTGGATGAGCGGCCCGCCCGGCGCCGTCGCCGCCGGGCTACTGCTGGCCACCGCGGCCCTCACCAAGCAGACCGGGCTGGCCGAGGGGGCCATGGTGCTCGCCGTGCTGCTGACCGGGCCGCGTCGTCGGCTCGCCTGCATCGCCGCGCTGACCGAGGCCGCGGTGGTGGGGGTCAGCACGCTGGTGCTCGGGCTCACCAGCGGCGGCTGGTACGTCTTCTACGTCTTCCGGCTGATGAGCGAGCACTCACTGACCGCGAGCCACCTCGGCTGGTTCTGGAGGGCCCTGCTCACCGCGCTTGGCCTGGCCGTTTGCGCGGCGCTGGTCGGCGCGCGCCGGGTACCCCGCGAGCTGCTGGCCGGGGCCGCCGCGCTGGCGGTCGGGGGCTATGCGACCCTGGTGCACAGCGGCGGCACCATCAACGACATGCTGCCCGCGTACCTCGCCGTGGCAATGCTTGCGGGCCTGGCGCTCGGCAGTGACTCGACCTGGTGGGTTAGCACGGCGGCGGGCATGCTCGTCCTCGCCCAGACGGTCTTCCTGCTGGCCGGCGCCCACCCATCGCAGGCAGTGCCGCCCAGCTCCGGCCGCGCGGCCGGAGAGCGGCTGGTCGCGGGCATGCGCGCATTCGGCGGCGACGTCGCGGTCCCCGACGACCCCGACCTGAGCCTGGTTGCGGGGATGGCGCCGGCCGCGCACCCGGACGCGGTGCACGACATGCTGCGGGCCACGAACCAGGAAGCGATCGCGGCCTACCGGCGCAGCGCCGAGGAGGCGGTCCGCGCCCGCCAGTTCAGCGCGATCATCACTGATCGCCGAGGGCTGCCGCTCGATAGCCCGCCCGGCTTCCTTCAGGACTACCAGGAATGCGTGCAGCCGCTCACCGCCGGGAACCCGGTCACGCTGCCCGTCCCGATTGAGTGGCGCCATGCCCGGCCGGTCGTGGTCTGGATACCCCGGGGCAGGGGTTCCTGCCGGGTCGCCCTCCGCGCGCTCGGCGGGGGAGGCCGGCCGTGAAGCTCCTGAAATCGCTCCTGTCGCAGCCGCCGGGGCCGTTCCGCCGGTCGTTCTGGCGCAGCCCGGTCCGCGGCCCGTGGCTGACCTCGGTGTTCGGCCTGGTACTGCTGGCATCCGTCCCGGTGATGTTCGGGACAGGACTGCTGTCCTACGCCGCTTACAACCCCGACCTCAGCCCGATTAACGACAAGACGGGCGGCAAGGGCCTGCTCGGCTTCTACCTGTTCTCCTGGCCCACCCATCCGGTCTGGCTGTACCGGCTCAACCAGGGCGTGCACGTCACCCTGGGGCTGGTGCTGGTCCCCGTCCTGCTGTTCAAGCTGTGGTCGGTGCTGCCCAGGCTGTTCGAATGGCCGCCACTGCGCTCGCCCGCGCATGCCCTGGAACGGCTGTCGCTGTTCCTGCTCGTCGGCGGCGGAGTGTTCGAGTTCGCCACCGGGATCTTGAACATCCAGACGTGGTACAAGTTCCCCGGCTCCTTCTACCAGTTGCACTTCTACGGCGCCTGGGTGTTCATCGCGGGCTTTGTCGTCCACGTGGCGCTGAAGCTGCCGGCCATGATCAGGGCGCTGCGCAGCCGCAGCGTGGTCGGGGAACTGCGCACCAGCCTCGCCCAGACGCGCCCCGAGCCGCCCGAGGCCGGGTACCTGGTCAGCACGGCACCTGCCGAGCCGACGATCTCCCGGCGCGGCGTGCTGACGTTCGCCGGCGCGGGCTCAGCCCTCATCGCGCTCCTGGCCGCGGGTCAGTCCCTGGGCGGGCCGCTGCGACGGATCGCGCTGCTCGCGCCACACGGTCAGGACACCGCGGGCGGCCCCGGCAATTTCCAGATCAAGCAGACCGCGGCCAGCGCCGGGATCACCGCGGCCGAGACCGGTGAGGCCTGGCGGCTCACGGTCAGCAGCGACGGCCAGCGCGGCCAGGCGCCGGTCATTCTGCGCCGGGCCGACCTGCTCCGGATGACGCAGCACACCGCGAGCCTGCCGATCGCGTGCGTCGAGGGCTGGTCCACCGACAACCAGGCCTGGACGGGCATCCGGCTGCGCGATCTCGCCCGGCTGGCCGGAGTCCCCCGCCCGTCCAGCGCCCTGGTCCAGTCGCTGCAGCGCCGCGGCGCGTTCACCCAGGTCGTGCTGTCCGCAGCACAGGTCATGGATCCGGACACGCTGCTGGCGCTGCGCGTCAACGGCACGGACCTCTCCCCCGACCACGGCTACCCCGCCCGCGTGATCGTGCCCGCCAGTCCCGGCGTGCACAACACCAAGTGGGTGGCCAGCGTGACCTTCCGGAGCTGACATGCGCCGCTTCCTGCGCTGGTACGGTGCCAGCCCGCTGCACCTGCTGACCATGCTCGGCAGCCTCGCGCTCGCCGGATACGCCGCCGCCGCGCTGCTGCCCGGCAACCCCGTTGGCATCCTCGTGTGGCTCGCCGGCGCTGTCATCGGGCATGACCTGCTCCTGATGCCGCTTTACACGCTCGCCGACCGGTCCGCCATGGCAGTCTTCAGGCACCGCCAGCCGTGGCTGCCCGCCGTACGGTGGATCAACTACCTGCGCGTCCCCGCAGTCCTCTCCGGCATGCTGCTGCTCATCTGGTTCCCGCTCATATTCCGGCTCCCCGCCCGCTTCACCGCCAGCACCACCCTGTCGCTGGACCCGTACCTGTGGCACTGGCTCGCCGTCACAGGCACGCTGTTCCTGCTGTCCGCCGTCACACTCGCCGTGCGGCTGCGCATGGCCCGTGCCAGGTAAGACCATCCGGTACCCCGCCTCAGGCTGCCCCCGCCAGACCCCACCCCCCAGTCCAGCGAAAGCCCTCAGCGACTGATCCGCAGGGCTCTGTGCTCAGCCGACGCCAGGCCGCTGCCCAGGCTGGCGGGCCAATCTGGCCGATGCAGCCGCCCTGCATGAGCGCCCGCTGAGTCTCGCGGCCGGGCCCAGTCGGCGGCAGCCCACATGCCTTGAGAACCGCTGGCACCGGTGGCGTAGTGCCTAGCGGATGCGACCCACGGCCTTCCTGCCAGCTGTGGGCAGGGCATCCGGCCTTGACAAACTCGATGAACACATGTTTAAGTTACTGACCATGCGTTCAATGCCGGATGACCGTACCGCGCGGGCGGTGATCAGGGATGAGGCGCTGCGGCTGTTTGCCGGGAACGGGCCGGACGCGGTGACGGTGCGGCAGGTCGCCGCGGCCGCCGGAGTGTCGCCGGGCCTGGTTATCCACCATTTCGGGTCCAAGCAGGGGCTGCGCGAGGCGGTCGATGAGCATGTCCTGGCGCTGTTCACCGCGATGCTGGGCGAGCTGACCGGCGAGGACGCCGGGGACGTCCTGGGCGGTGGCGCGGCCGGGTCGCTGGCCGAGGCGGTCGCCGCGCACCTGCCGGCCGGCTCACCGGTTCCCGCCTACCTGCGGCGGCTGCTGCTGGACGGCGGCCCGGCGGGCCGGCAGCTGTTCGCCGGCTTGTACCAGGCGAGCCGGGCCACGCTGCAGGCCCTGGCGGCGGCCGGGATGGCGGCGCCGGGGGCGGACCCGGCGGTCCGCGCCGCGGTCTTGCTGGCCAACGACCTGGCCGTGCTGCTGCTGCGCGATCAGCTGGCCGGCGTGCTCGGCTTCGACCCGCTGTCAGCCGACGGGATGGCCCGCTGGGGCACCGAGCTGCTCACCATCTACGCGGCCGGGCTGACCGCCCCGCCGCCCGGGCAATGACCGGCGACACATGAGGAGGGACTGATGGACCAGGCCGTGCTGGAGGCGCGGGATGTGACCAAGGCCTACCGGCATCACCAGGTACTACGGGGCGTGGACCTGTCCGTGGCCGCCGGGCAGCTGGTCGCGGTGGTCGGCGAGAACGGGGCCGGGAAGTCCACGCTGCTGAAGATCCTGGCCGGCACGCTGCCAGCCGACACCGGCCAGGTCCGGGTCACCGGCCGGGTGGGTTACTGCCCGCAGGATGCGGTGCTGAATGACAACCTCACCGTCATGCAGCACCTGCGGTACTTTGCCGCGGCCCAGCGGCTGGCCTCACTGGACCGGGCACGAGACCTCGTCCGCCGCCTCGGCTACGAGCAGTACCTCACCCGGCCCGCCGGGGAACTGTCCGGCGGCACCCGGCAGAAGCTCAACCTGACCCTGGCGCTGCTGCACGACCCCGCTGTCCTGCTGCTGGATGAGCCCTACCAGGGCTTTGACTGGGAGACCTACCTGCGGTTCTGGGACCTGGTCAGCGACCTGCGCGCCCGCAAGACCGCGATCATCATCATCACCCACCTGGTCTTCGAGCAGGACCGCTACGACCAGCTCACGGGCCTGGCAGGCGGGCGGCTCACCGCACACCACCCAGCCGAAGGAGACCCCCATGCCCGCCCCTGACCTCGCGCCCGGCACCAGCACCGCCACCGCCATCGCAACCGCGGTCCGGTGGCCGGAGGTCGTCTCGTCGCGGCAGTTCCCCGCCGCGTGGCGGTTCGCGGTCCGCAACCAGACCCGCAACCGGCTCGCCTGGCTGCTGCTGGTCATCTTCGTCCCGGTCTGGTACCTGCTGCTGGAAGCCATGACCGGCCACAAGCCGCTTACCTTCAAGCTATACGCCACCGGCCAGCTCATCACCGTCGACGGCGGCCACCTGACCCTCATCACCGCAGGGCTGAACGCCGTCACCATCATCACCGGGTTCACCATCTTCGGCGCGATCCGCCGCACTCTCGCCTTCGACCGCCGGCTCGTGTTCACCGGCTACCGGCAGGCCACCCTTATCACCGCCAAGACCCTCGCCATCACGATCGTCGCGGCCGGGATCGCCGGCTACACCTCGATGGTCCTGCTGGCATTCTGGCGGCCCTCCCCCGCCGGATGGGCGGCGATCTGGGCCGGGTTCACCGTCAGCGCCCTCGCCTACGGTGCCGCCGGGCTGCTGCTCGGCGTGCTGGTCAGCAGCGACCTGGCCGGGTTCTTCCTGATCATCATGGGCAGCCTGATGGACACCTTCCTGCAAAACCCCCTCGGCAACCCGCTCGCCAACAAACCCATCCTGCAATGGTTCCCCTCCTTCGGCCCGACCCAGTACGCCATCGGCGCCTCCCTCGGCCACGCCGTCCCCTGGACAGACCTGGCCCTCGGCCTGGCCTGGCCCGCCGCCTTCGCCACCGCCGGGCTGCTCATCTTTCACGCCAGAACCCGCAGCCGCGTACACCACGCCTGACCCGCCAGCCGCGCACACCAGGCAGGCTGACCCGGTCGTCCGCAGCGGAGGCCGGGCCAGCCCGCGACGGCCCGCTCCTGGCAGACCGCGACTGGGGGATGGTGATGCACGCGGCGGCGGTCAAGAGTCCGAGCACGGTAGGCAGTCACTGATAAAGTGTTCTGAGAAACTATTGCACTAGGCAACAAAGTGCTCTGGCAATGAGATGCTTCGGCAAGTGAGGGAAGGTGCAGGTCCGAGTGGTCGATGGCCCGGCCGTCGGGGAGATCGTCGACGCCGCGCCGCTGGCCAGCCGGGCGCTGGTGGCGGTGACCGGGCATTCTCTCGGCGCGGTGGCGGACGACACCACGCCCGCGCAGCATCGGGTCCTGGCAGTGTTGGCCTCGCGCGGCTCGCGGCGGATGGTGGACCTGGCCGGGACGCTGGGCGGGACGCCGTTGACGGCAGGCCGCATGTGCGACCGGCTGGCCCGGAAGGGGCTGATCACGCGGCACCGGGCCGGGGTCGGCCGGCGCGAGGTGCTGGTGTGGGTGACCAGCCCCGGCCGCAAGGTCGTGGATGACGCTACGGCGCCGCGGCGCGGGCTGCTGACCGACATCCTGAGCAGGCCGCCGTCTGGGCAGCAGGCCGGTGTGGCACGCGCGCTGCGGGTGTTCGCAGCGGCGGCGGGCGAGATCCCGGACAGCCAGCGGCCCGCCGGGGTAACCGGGCTGCAGCACCCTGGCGAGCCGGTCCGGGCGAGCACGGGCGCGTCGGCATGACCGCAGCCCCCAGCACCACAGGCAAGACGGGCCAGGGCATGAACGGCGGGTCGATGTCGGCGGCCAGGACGGCCGATGTGCTGCGCGGATCGCGCGCGGGGCTGTTTGTCATCGCGCTGCTGGTCGGCGCCGGGTCCGGGCTCGGCGCGGTGGTGTTCCGGTACCTGATCTACTTCTTCACCTGGCTGGCGACCGGGCATTCCCAGTTCGGCCAGCAGGGGTACGTGCCCAGCTCGCACCTGCCGTGGCTGGGGCTGGGGTTCTTCGTGCTGATCCCGTGCATCGGCGGCATCGTCTACGGCCCGCTGATCTACCACTACGCCCGCGAAGCTCGCGGCCACGGTGTCCCCGAGGTGATGATCGCGGTCGCGGAGAACGGCGGCCGGATCCGCCCGCAGGTCAGCGTCATCAAGGCCCTGGCATCGGCGCTGTGCATCGGGGCAGGCGGGTCGGTCGGCCGGGAGGGCCCGATCGTGCAGATCGGCTCGGCGCTGGCCTCCAGCTTCGGCCAGTGGGTGAAGATGCCCGAGAACCGGATGCGGATCCTCGTTGCCTGCGGCGCGGCGGGCGGAATCGCGGCAACGTTCAATGCCCCGATCACCGGGGTGTTCTTCGGCGTCGAGATCATCATGCGCGAGTTCTCCATCGAGGCGCTGTTCACGGTGATGCTGTCGGCGATGATCGCGGACGCGGTCGCCATCCCGTTCCTGGGCAGCCAGCCGTTCCTGCACGGCTTCCCGTCCGGCATCACGCTGGTCCACCCGGCCGACTACCTGCTGGTCGGGGTGCTGGCGGTAGCGGCCGGGCTGATCGGCCTGCTGTTCAAGACCGTCGTCTATAAGGCCGAGGACCTGTGGGACCTGGCCTGGCGCAGTCGCCCGGAGTGGGCCCGGCCGGCCATCGGCGGCATCGCGCTCGGGCTGATCCTGCTCGCGCTGCCCCAGATGTACGGCGTCGGCTACCCGGTCATGTACAAGTCCGTCGCCGGCAACTACGCCCTGTGGTTCCTGCTCGTGCTGGCCGCCGGAAAGATCGTGGCCTGCTCCACCACGCTGGGCATCGGCGGCTCGGGCGGCGTGTTCGCCCCGTCGCTGTTCGTCGGCGTCACCTCCGGGATGGCCTTCGGCGAGATCGCGGGGCACGTCTTCGGGCCCGCCGCCGGGCCTCCTGCCCTTTACGCGGTCGTGGCCATGGGCGCAGTCTTCGCCTCGGCTGCCCGAGCGCCGCTGACCTCGGTAGCCAGCGTCGTGGAGATGACCGGCGACTACACCCTCACCCTGCCGGTCATGCTCGCGGTCGCCGTCGCGACCGCGACCTCGCGCGCGCTGAGCTACGGCACGATCTACACCACTAAGCTGCTGCGCCGCGGGCAGGACGTCGACCGGGCTGCGCCCTGGCGGGCATTCGGGGACCTCAAGGCAGCCGAGGCAATGCGCCCGTTCGCCGCCCCGCTGCCAGTACCCGCCGGCCACGACGGCAGCCGGGCCGCCGTGCCGGACGGCCTCGGCCAGCTACCAGGCCAGCCGGTCTACGAGGCCGACCCGCAGTTCGTCTATTCCAGCGAGTCGCTCACGCAGACGCTGCGCCAGCTGGGGGTTTACGGCCGTGACGGCCTGCCGGTCCTGTCCGTGGACGGGCGTGAGGTGCTGGGCTGGATCACCAATGGCAGCGTGCTGCAGACCGTGGCTGCCCGGATCGGCGGCGCGTCCTCGACGGATAGATCCACGCCGGCGTCGGCGCGCTCCGCACAGCAGCCAGGTCCGGCAGGACCAGGTGCGACCGAGCGACCGCCCACGCCGCTGTCCGGCTACCGAGTACTCGAAGTTGCCATCGGCCCGGATTCGCCTGCGGCAGGCCGGCCACTGGGCAGCGTCAGCTGGCCAGACGGCAGCACACCCGTCGCGGTGCTGCACGACCGCGTCCTGGGGGAGCCCGATCCTGGCCTGATGCTAGCCGACGGGGACCGGGTCAGCCTGCTCCTGCCAGTCTCCGCCCGGCTGGTGCCGGCCGGTCACGCCGTCGGTGAGCACAGCCACGATGGCGCTGGAGCCTGTCCGGCCAGTCACCTCACGAGCGTGCCGTCAGACGCTCAGCCGTGACGTGAGTGGCGCGTCCGGCACGTACCGCGGCCCGCGCGTGACGGCCAAGCCGTCGTGCGCAGGCGGCGTGACTGGAGTCAGGGCGAGCGCCAGCCGCGCGGCGGGCGTGGCAGGCCGCCCGGCGCGGTCCGGCCGGAGGTGGCGTCGCGCAGTTCCCGGTCCGGGTCGTCGTGCTCGCCCAGCCAGGTCATCAGAAGTCCGTAGAACAGCGGCGCGAAACAGAGGGCCGGTACTGCCCACATGATGGCTACGCCGATCTGCTGGTCGGCGGCGATGCTGATGCTCCGCATGGCCGGGTGGCCGTATCCGACCGGCCACGCTGACCGGGACATGCCGGTGATGTAGGCCATAATCCAGATTGTCCACATGGACAGGGCCGCCGCTGCCGCGCGTGCCGGGCGGGTCAGCCGCAGGTTGCCGGCGGTGCGATCGGTGAGCTCCAGCCACACTCCGGCGCCGGCTGCGACCAGGGTCGCCATCTCGGCGACGGCCAGGGCCGGGCTAGCCGCCAGCGCATCGAGGGCGCCGGGAAGCCGCCAGGCGACGACCACCACGATGAAGACAGCCACCCGGACGCAGGCGCGCCTGGCCGGCTGCCAGGCCGCCGGGGCGGGCCGCCGGCGGGCCCGGCCGGGCAGGCCGAGCACCAGCAGCGCAGGCGCGGCGACCGCGAAGGCAACGAACTGAACCGCCTGAAACCAGGCATACTGCCGTGCGTAATCGGACACCGGCGGGACCAGCAGCCCGGCCACCGCCACGACCGCGGCCAGCGCCAGCCACGGCCGCACGGGCACAGCCAGCGCCCGCACCCGGGCCATCTGCCGGCCGGGATCCTGCTCCGGGTGAGGCGCGATCATAGTGAATCACCTGCCCTTTCCCCGTGCCAGGCCTGCACTGCGGCTCTTCCCCGCCGCGCCAGCAGGCGGTGAGCCAGCCGTGCCAGCGGCCCGCCGCGACCCGTCACCGCCCGCCGCGCCGCCGCCCGCCGACTCAAGGCTGTCCGGCCACTGACTGTCGGGCACCTCCCCGGCCGCGGCCGCGAACGCCCGGAAGGCCTCGGCGACCGCGGACTGATCGGCAGGGACAAGCCGGCACAGGATCTCAGCCAGCAGCGCCCGCCGCCGCGCGGTCGCCTCATCCACCACCGCCCGGCCCGCCGCGGTGACCGACACCTGGACCTCGCGCCTGTCCGCGCGCGCCCGGTGCCGGCGGATCAGCCCCTTGCGCAGCAACCGGTCACACATCCGCCCCGCCGTCGACGGCGTGACCTCCAGCGCACGGGCCAGGTCCACCATCCGCTGCGAGCCCCGCGAGGCCAGGACCACCAGCGCCCGGTACTGCGCCAGCGTAGTCTCCTCCGCGGCCGCGCCCAGCGACCGCTCGGCCACCGCGACCAGCGTCCGGCTCGCTGTCAGCACCGCGTCCACGACCGCATCCTCAGCGGCCTCGTGACCTGTCACGGTCCACCTCGCCTGCCTGCCTGCCGCCGTACTCGCTCCATGCTCTGATCGCTCCGTACGGTGCGCCTGCCGTAGGCACAATATTGTCATGAGACGATGCTTGCCATATGCGATGTTCAGCGCCCCGTATCCCGGCCCACTCGGCGAGCCTTCAGGGCCGGAGGGTCCAGGGGCCAGGCGTGGACGCCGGGTGGTCACCAGCCGCCGATCCGGGCAGCAAGTTTTCGCTGGCCCGGCCCGGACAACTCGGCGGCCGCGTCGCGCCGGCCCGCGATGGCCATGAGGAGCGCCTCAGCCGGGCCCCGTGCCTGCGGTCCTACTCCGGCTGAAAAGCGCAGGTCGGTAGCGACCAGCCGGATCCCGCGGATGCGCCACGGCCCGGCGATGTCAGGGGCGATCAAGGCGGTGCGCAGAACGGGGAGCAGCCGCTGGGCCTTATCGGGCGGGGCTGTGCAAGTGCGCGCCGGATGTCCTGGTGGTGGATGAGGGTCTCGGTGAGGCAGACCCGGCCGCCCAGTGCCGCGGGCACCCCGCCGGGGTGCCGGTGGCCCGCCAGCAGCGCCAGCAGTTCCTGCGGGCCGCGGGTACGGTATCGGGCCAGCGCGGCGTCGTTGATGCGGCTCAGCCGGAACCGGGCCCGGGCCCGGGCCTGACGAGGCTGCGCATATCCAGGTCGTCGTAGCTGATGACATGCGCGACCACATCCCGCGCCCGCCACTGCGGGCACAGCGGCCGACGGGCATCAGCAACGGGTTCAGCGGCGGTGCCGGATCCGCCGCGCCATATCCCTGATGACGTGGAACCCGGCTGCGGCCCCGCTCGCCGCGCGCTGCTAGGTGGGTGTTCTGCGAGTCGGGTGTGGGTCCCCGGCGTGGGGCAGGTCAGCACGGGGTGGGGTCTCCTGGATGCCGAACAGGCGCAGGTAGCTGTGGTGGACGGCGTGGCTCGCCTCGTCGATGGTCATCCGTCCGGCCTGAACCTCGTCTTCGGCGGCGCGGCCCAGGGCGAGGGCGGCGGTCAGCAGCCAGGCGGGGGATAGCGCCCGGTCAAAGTCGCCGGTTTCCTGCCCGCGCTCGATGATGGCGAGCATCCGGCTCAGGACGGGGCCATGTCGTTCGCGGTCCTGGCCTGCGCTGACCGAGGGCTGGTTCCACAGGAACGGGTACCGGGCGGCCACCCGCCAGCCCGTGTCCAGCAGCCGGGTCAGCGCGACGCGTGGCGGCGCATCGTCGAGCCCGGCTGTCTCGAACGCCGCGGCTACCTCTTCGGTGGCCCGCTCGGTGACGGCGTCAATGAGAGCTTCCCGTGACGGAAAGTGGGCGTAGACGGTCTGGCGGGTGACCCGGGCCGCCCTCGCGATGTCCTCGACACTGGCCGCGGGATCGCCGTTCAGGGCTTCAGCGGCCGCCTGCAGGATCGCGGCGATGCTCTGCCGGGCGTCGGCCCGCTGCCGCCTGCGCCTGACTCCCGTGGCCGGGCCGGATGGGCTTGCGCCCTTCCCCGCTTCTGTGGACCTGTTCACCCTATCGCTTACCTTTGACAGCTGTGTAAGAGATAACTTAGTCTTGACAACAGTGTATGAGAAAAGGTGTGGAAGGAGAGTACCCGCCATGGATGGCGCAACCAGACTCCGGCCGGGAAGCACGGCGCCCGCCGTCGAGGCGGTCGGGCTAGTGAAGCGATTCGGTGCTACCCGCGCCCTGGACGGCCTGGACCTGATCGTGCCCGCCGGGCTTGTCTATGGCCTGCTGGGGCCGAACGGCGCGGGCAAGACCACGACGGTGCGGATACTGGCCACCCTGCTGGCCCCCGACGCCGGAACGGCCCGGGTGCTCGGCCACGACCTGGTCAGTGAGGCAGCCGCGGTTCGCCGGCGGATCGCGCTGGCCGGTCAGTCCGCCACCGTGGACGACGACCTGACCGGCCGGGAGAACCTGGTGTTCCTGGGCCGGCTGGCGGGCCTGGGGCGGCGGGCCGCTGGCGCCCGGGCAGTCGGACTGCTGACCGCGTTCGGGCTGGAGCAGGCGGCCGGTAAGCAGGTCAAGACCTACTCGGGCGGGATGCGGCGGCGCCTGGACCTGGCCGCCAGCCTGATCGCCGCGGCCGACCTGTACTTCCTCGACGAGCCGACCACCGGGCTGGACTCGGCCAGCCGTGCCCAGGCCCACCAGATCATCCGCGCGCTCGCCGCCAGCGGGGCGACCGTGCTGCTGACCACTCAGTACCTCGAGGAAGCCGACCAGCTAGCCAGCCGGATCGCCGTCATCGATCAGGGCGTGATCGCCGCCGAGGGGACACCCGGCGAGCTCAAGGCCGCCACCGGCACCGGGACCCTGCGGATCAGGCTGGCCGACCCGGCGCACCGGCCGCGGGCTCTTGAGTTGCTCACCCCGCTGCTTGGCCATCCAGCCGCGGCCGCGGCCGACCCGGTGATGCTGACCGCCGCCATCCCGGCCGCCCGTTCTGCGCCTGCGCCCAGCGAGCAGGCAGCCGCAGCACTCGCACTGCTCGCCCGTGCTGGGATCTCCGTGGGCGAGTTCGCCCTTGGCCAGCCCAGCCTCGACGAGGTATTCATCGCCCTCACCAGCAGCGACAGCAACACAGAGAGGCACTCATGACCACCGGCGCCGCAGAAATCGCCACCCTCGGCACGCCTGACCTGCCCGTCCTCCCCGCCCGGCCACGCCCGCAGCCGCCGGGCGCCATGGCCGCCTCCGCCGCCTTCGGATGGCGGGCCCTGGTCAAGATCAAGCACGTTCCCGAGCAGCTCTTCGACGTGATAGCGATCCCGGTCGTGTTCACCCTCATGTTCACCTACCTGTTCGGCGGCGCGCTGGCCGGCTCGACCCATCGCTACCTGCAGTTCATCCTCCCCGGCACGCTGGTCATGGCCGTGCTGCTGGTCAGCATGTATGCCGGGGTAGGGCTGAACACCGACATCGCCAGGGGGCTGGCCGACCGGTTCCGCTCGCTGCCCATCTGGCGGCTCGCGCCCATCACCGGCGCCCTGCTCGGAGATATCGCCCGCTACCTGCTCGCCGCGGGACTGGTCGCCGGGCTCGGGCTCGCGATCGGGTTCCGGCCGGCCGGCGGCGCGCCCGGCATGCTGGCCGGGATCGGCCTGCTGCTGGTCTTCGCGCTCAGCCTGTCCTGGGCCTGGACCACCCTCGGTCTGGTCATGCGCACCCCGCAGGCGGTCATGAGCACCGGCACGGTCGTGCTGTTCCCGCTCACCCTGGCCAGCAACGTCTTCGTCCGCCCGCAGACCATGCCCGGCTGGCTGCAGGCCTTCGTCAAGATCAACCCCGTCAGCCACCTCGTGGACGCGGAGCGGGGACTGCTGGCCGGCCACCCGCCGCCCGGCCAGATCGCCCTGGTCCTGCTCGCCTCAGGGGCCCTGATCGCTGTCTTCGCGCCGCTCACCGCCTGGCTCTACGGCAGGCACCAGTGACCGCGGCGGGCACCGGCCAGGCCAGCCACGGCGACACGACCGATCCCGGCATGCCTGCCGATCTCGCCAGGACCCGGCATCTGGCGCGACACCAGGTCATGGGCCTTACCGGGACGTTCCTGCTCGGCATGGCGGTCAACCTCATCGGCCTCCCCTCCCAGACCAGCGGCGCCGCGCACATCGCCAGCCTTGCCTTCCTCGCCGCCCACACGCTCATCGCCGTGGGCCTGGCCATCGGCGCGGTCATGCTCCTGCGCGCCGTGCCCTCCGGCAGAAGGACGTGGCGCAAGCAGGCCATCCTGGGTGCCGCAGCCATCGGCGTAACAACCGCGGCGGGCATCCTCACCCAGCTCACCAACAGCAACTGGTGGTCATATGGCATGGCGGCCGGCTTCATCACCGCACTCCTCACCTACGGCAGCATCCTGACCCAGCCCGAACCCCGTGACCGCAGGCCAGGCGATCGCCCCGGCGGCCGCGCCTCCTAGGCCGCTCCGCAGCACATCCGGAGCGTGCCAGCCGCTCTCCTCAGCCGCCCCCGGTCAGCAGCAGGCCCTGGCCCGCGCCGGAGGAGTCCGTGTAGCTGCCCACCGCGACGCATCTTGTGCTGGACGGGCAGGCCACCGCGGAGATGACGGTGTACGGATCGTCTGCGGCATTGGCATCGGCGTTGGCCGGGAATGGCGTGCCGGTGGCGGCCCAGCCGGTGCCCCAGCCGGTAACCGCCAGGTTCCGGATGAAGTAGGCGGAGCTGATGTAGCTGCCGAGCGCGGTGCATCTCGACGCCGACGCGCAGGCCAGCGGGCCGAGGGTGCCGCCGTAGTGCGGGTCTGTCTGGGCGGGCAGCGGGATCTGGGCAGCTGACCACGATGATCCCAGACCGGTCAGGATTACCCCTTCGCTCAGTCCCGCCGAGGAACCGTAAGAGCCGTCCACCACGAAGGAGATCGCAGACGGGCAGGCGACCGACTCTCCCTGAGTGTCGATGCCGTCCGTGCCGGCGTTGCCTGGCAGCGGAGCGCGCGCGTCGATCCATCCCTGCCCAGTGTCAGTGAGCAGCACTCCGTGGAAATTGCCGGCCACGTCCTGATACCAGCCCGCCGCGACGCAGGTCGATGACGCGCAGGCCACCGCCGGGATGCTCAGATCAGCCGGGCTGGCCTGGTAACCGGCGGGCATCGGCGCCGTGGTCGGCGTCCAGGACGAGCCGGACCGGCGCAGCAGGAATCCTGGCGAGTCGTACTGGGCCTGCCAGTTGTAGTCGCCGGTGGCGGCGCAGGTGACCGCCGAGCACGCGACCGAGGCCAGCGCGGAGGGCAGGCTGGACTTCGCCGCCCCCGGCAGCGGTGCCTGCGCGGCCTTCCATGACATCCCCGAGCCGGTCACCATCAGGGCCTGCGAAATCGGAGCCTGCGAGCTGGAGGAACGGTCGTAATAGCCAACAGCGGTGCAGGAGGAGGCGGAGGAACACGCCACCGAAGCGAGGGACCCGCCGACGCCGCCCGAGGGTACCGGCGCCCGCGAGGCCGTCCATGACGTGCCCCATCCAGTTACCAGCAAGGCCTGCTGCTGGCCCGTGGAATCGGTGTACCAGCCGGCCCCGACACACCTGGTAGCGGCCGGGCAGGCGACAGAGCTGATAATCGCCGCCGGGCTGGCGGCGGCCCCGGCGGGCAGCTTCACCTCAGTCGGCCTCCAGGTGGCGCCTGACTCGGTGAGCAGCAGTGCCTGCTGCGCTCCGGCGGAGTCCTGGTAGTCCCCGCCTGCCACGCAGGCGGATGCGGAGGGGCAGGCGATGGCCTGCAGGTTCGTGCCGTACCTGGCGGATGCGGCGTTCGCGGGCAGCGGTGCCTCCGCGGCGCTCCAGCTGCCCGTCGCTGTCAGCGTGACCGGGATGGTGACGACCCACTGCCGGGCGTCCTCCATCTCGATGTCGAACGCCCAGGCGCCCGCCCGCGGCGGGGTCCCACTAATAGTCACCTTCCGGCCGGACACGCTCAGCGACAGCCACGAAGGCGCGCTGCCGTCCGTCCCGACGTAGGCCGTCACCGGCGTCGTCCCACCTGACACAGACGCAGAAGCCGACAGCAGCGAGCCTGCCTTGCCGGCGGCGTGCACCGTTCCTCCCCCGTAGTGCAGGTACCCGGCCTTGAAATAGCCTTCCACGGCCGCGGCGATCGCCTTCTGCCCCGCCAGCAGCGGGTGCCCGAACTCCTGGCGGGTCTGCGCGCTCGCCGCCGACAGGACGTTGACCGACTTCACCCACGAATGACCGGTGCACAGCTCATGCCCGGCCAGGACATGCAGCGTGGATACATAGCCAAGTCCGGCCGCCGAGGCAGCCGCCTTCTCGGTCTTGTCCATCAGGGCGGCCGCCGCCACCAGGCCGTCCTCCTCGCGGGTGGTCAGCCACAAGCGGCAGTGGCGGCCACGGCTGCGGTGGCTGGGCGTCACGATGTTCGGGTACCCCACCACCACCCGCGAGCCGGCGGGCACTGCCCCGACGATCGCCTTGAACGTCCTGGCCAGTTCTCCCGGCAGCTGGTGCCTGATCGCCGATACCGCCCGGGCCAGCTTGCCGTCGGTGTAGCAGTCGTGCTCGTAGCAGTCGGTGAACGTCGGCGCGAACCCCACGTCGTTCCCGCCGATCGTGATGGTTACGATCGTGCCGCGCTGCGGGTGCAGGCTCTTCAGGTGCGCGATCTGTACCTGCTCGGTCTTGAACCTGCTCTCGTAGACGTCCGGCGTCTTCGCGCCCGAGCAGGCCAGCAAGCCCAGTAGATGCAGATGCGGGTCACCGGCCGCCATCAGCCGCGGCCACGCGCGGGCGCTGCGATGGCAGGTATCGCCCGTCTTGCCGTTGGCGGTGCCGCTGTCGAAGGGCGGGTTGCCCTCACCGGAGGAATAGGAGTCGCCCAGCGCGACGTAATCGTACGGCTCGCCGTCGGCCCCCCGGGCTGCGAGCGTGCTCGCGCCGGCCCGGGCCGCGGCGGCCAGCACGGGAATGGTCGCGGTCTGCATAACTGTGGCGGTGAGCGGAACGGCCAGTGCCGCGCACGCCGACACCGGCACAAGCCACCTGAATACCCCGAGCCTGCGGATCATCGCGCATCCCTCCCCGAGTCGGAGCATTCCATATCCGAGCGGCCGCATGCGCGCGACACAACGGCCAGGGCAGCGCGTCCGAGGGTCGCCGGGTCGCTCAGCCATACCGCACCGTGGGCCCCCCTCGCGCTCGGCCTGGTCGGCCGCCTTCGCCACCACCGACCTCCACTAGCGGCATGGAGCGCTACAGGTCAGGCTTCCCTGGCCGGGTGCGAGGAGCCGGGGCGCGGATCGCGCCGGCGGCCTTGGCGGTGCGGACCGCGTCAGTCAGGGCGTTGATGTCGTAATTGCCGTAATGGCGGCGGCCGTTGATGAAGAAGGTGGGGGTGCCGGTGACGCCGCTGAGGTCGGCGGAGTCGACGTCCTCGGCGACGCGGGGCGCGCCGGCCCGTCGGGTGAGGTAGTCGCGGAACCGGCCTGCGTCCAGGCCGGCGTCGGCGGCGTAGCGGAGCAGGTCGGGCAGGAGCAGCGCGTCCTGGTGTCGCAGCAGCAGGTCGTGCATGGGCCAGAAGGCGTCCTGGTCGGCGGCGGCCTCGGCGGCTTCGGCGGCGAGCTGGGCGCGCGGGTGGACGTCGGTGAGGGGCAGGTGCCGCCAGACGTAACGGACGTCGCCGTGCCCGGCGAGCAGTTCTCGGACGGCGGGCTCGGCCTGGCCGCAGTAGGGGCATTCGAAGTCGCCGTATTCGACGATGGTGACCGGGGCTCGGTCGGGGCCGCGGATGTGGTCGCGGCCGGGATCGACGGGCGCGCCGAGGTCGATGAGGGAGCGACTGGTGCCCAGCAGCGCTCGGATCTGCAGCCGGGGCGGGAGCAGCGCGGTGCCGCGGAATACGAGCCAGGTGACGGCGGACGCGGCGATGGTGGTGGACAGGACGCCCAGCTTGGCTTCCTGGAGCTGCTGGCTGTGGAAGGCGAGGGTGGCGATCAGGATGGAGACGGTGAAGCCGATTCCGGCGATGGTGCCGGTGCCGGTGACCGCGGCCCAGCCGACGGGCGGGCGGAGCCGGCCGCGGCTGAGCCTGGTGAGCAGCCAGGTCGCTCCGGCGATGCCGACGGGTTTGCCGGCGACGTAGCCGATGAGGATCCCCAGGGTGATGGGGGAGGCGTAGGCGCGGGCCAGGAAGCTGCCGCTGAGCACGATGCCGGCGTTGGCCAGGGCGAACAGCGGGACGATGACGTAGCTGGTCCAGGGGTGGTACAGCAGCTGGAGCCGCTCGTTGGGGGACAGGGCCGCGGTCAGCCCCGCGCCGGCGGAGCGGGCGAGCTCGGCGGTGGGCTGCTCGCGGAAGCTGCGGAACAGGTCGCTGGCGTGCTCCAGGTCGGTCCGGGCGGCGGGCCGGGCGTAGGTGAGCAGGCCCATGACCAGGCCGATGACGACCGGGTCGATGCCGGACTTCAGCACCGCCACCCAGGCGGCCACGCCGAGCAGGAAATAGATCACCCCGATGCGGATCCCGAGGCGGCTGAGTACGAGCACGAGCGCCAGGATCAGCACCGCCGTCATGAGCGGGACGGCGTGGATGGCCTGGCTGTAGGCGGCGCCGATGACGATCAGGGAGACGAGGTCATCCACGACCGCGACCGTCAGCAAGAAGGCGCGTACCCGGTCGGGGAAGCGCGGCCGGGTCAGCGCCAGCATGCCCAGGGCGAACGCGGTGTCCGTCGACATGGCCGCGCCCCAGCCCCGGGCGGCGGGCCCGGTGTTGATGGCCAGGTAGATCGCGACCGGCACGGCCAGCCCGCCCAGGCCGGCCAGCAGCGGCAGCGCCACCCGGCGCCGCTCGCGCAGCTCCCCCATGTCCCACTCGCGGCGGGCCTCCAGGCCGAAGACGAAGAAGAACAGGGTCATCAGCCCGCTGTTGACCCACTCCTGCAGGTCCAGCGACACTCCCGCTCCGGCCAGCCGGACCGACAGCACGGCATGCCACACGGTGGCATAGGACGCGGCATCGATGTTGATCCACAGCAGTGCCGCGGCCGTCATCGTGACCAGGACCGCCGCGCTGCCGGTCTCGGTGCGCAGGAACTGGCGCAGCGGCGTCTCCAGGTTCCGCGCCCAGGCCGTGCGCCCGGAGAACGGGGCAGCAGGCGCGGCCGCCTCCTGATCTGTCACAGCACGCTCCCTCGCCGCCGGCTTCTCGCCCCTCGGGCGGAATGGCCATGCTAATCAGTTCCCGCCGGGGCAGGTAAAGTCGAGATGGCGCCCCGGGAAGCCTGGTCGGGATCACTATCCGTTCCGGCCCCGGAGGCGCCCAGGATGACCGACATACAGCCATTTGCGTTGCTCGTGGTGCTGGCCGCCGCCGTGGGGATGCTGGCCGTCCTGGCCAGCCGGCTGTCGCAGCTGATCAGGATCCCTTCCCCGGCGCTGGTACTGGCCGGCGCCGCGATCGCGGTCCAGGCCGTCCCGGCGCTGCACGCGCCGCCGCCGCACGCCGTCGGGCGGGTCGTCACGGTGGCGCTGGCGTGCATCTTGTTCGACGGGGGCATGCGCATCGGCTGGGCCCGGTTCCGCCAGGCCGCCGGGCCGATCACCGCCGCCGGGCTGGGGGGCACGTTCGCGACCGTGGCCGCGGTAGCGGCCGGGCTGCACTACGGGCTGGGCGCCGCATAGTACGTCGCGGTGCTGGCGGCCACGGCGATCGCCCCGACCGACCCTGCGATGGTGTTCGCCGTGCTCGGCCAGCGCGAGGTATCGGGTCGCAGCGGCACCATCCTGGAAGGCGAGTCCGGGGCCAACGACCCGGTCGGCATCGCGCTCATGACCGCCCTGATCACCGCGGGCGGGCTGAGCTGGCCAGCAATCGCCAGCGCCGGCGCGCAGTTTGCCATGCAGATGGGCGCCGGGGCCGCGATCGGCCTGGCCGGCGGCCTGGGCCTGCTCTGGCTTGCCCGCCGGGTGCCGCTGCCCGGCGAGGGGCTGTACCCGCTGCGGACGCTGGCCGGGGCGCTGCTGGTCTACGGCCTGGCCACGTTGGCTCACGGCTCGGGATTCCTGGCCGTGTTCATCGCCGGGCTCGTGCTCAGCGACCAGCCCGCGCCGTTCAAGCGGGAGATCGAGCGGTTCCACGACGCGCTGGCCAGTTTGGCCGAGATCGTCGCGTTCGCGGTCCTGGGCCTGACCATCAACCTGTCCCTGCTGGCCCGGGCCGACGTGTGGGTACCTGGCCTGATCACCGCCGCCGCGGTCGCGTTCGTCATCCGGCCGGTGCTGGTCGGGCTGTGCCTGGCCCCGGCCCGGCTGGCTGCCGGCGAGCGTGCCTTCGTCCTGCTCGCCGGGCTCAAGGGGGCGGTGCCGATCCTGCTCGGCAGCTACCTGCTGGCCGCCCATATCCCCGGCGCCCGGCGGTTCTACGGCATAGTCGCCGTCGTGGTGATCTTCTCCGTCGTCGTGCAGGGCAGCCTCATCCCGGCCGCCGCCCGCCTCCTGCGCGTGCCGATGAGCCCAGTCGAGCCGCGGCCGTTCGCGCTGGGCGTGCGACTGCAAGAGGAGCCCGAGGGCGTGCAGCGGCTGACCGTCCGGCCCGGCGCCCCGGCCGACGGGGCCAGCATCGGCGAGTTTCCCGCCCTCGCCGGGCAGGCATGGGTCAGCATGGTCGTCCGCGACGGCCAGCTCCTGCCGCTCGCCAGCGACACCGTCCTGCGCAGCGGAGATGACGTGCTCATCCTGGCCGACCCCGCCCTGCGCCCCCGGCTGACCGCGGTACTCGAAGCGCCGCCGCACGACCGGAGCCCCGCCGGGAGGCGGTCGTCTCAGGGCCGGTGACGCTGGAGGATGACGGCGCCTGCCGTGGCGGTGAGACTGATGACCGCGACGGCGGCCAGGAACGTGTACTGGGTGGTGGTGGCGAAGATCTGGTCGGGGATGCCGAGCAGGACGCCGAGGGCCAGGGCGTAGCAGCCGGCAGGTGCCGCGCGGCCGCCTCAGCCAGCGACCCCGCCGCGCCCCCGCCGAACACGTCCCCGCTGCCAGCGGTCAGCTCGCCCAGCATCGCCTCGAACGCGGCCAGCACATGCTGATCCACCGTTTCCCGGAACCCGTTCTTCGACCCGAAATGGTGGATCACCAGGCCCGCAGGTACCCCGCCGCGGCGGCTGATCTGCCGCACCGTCACCGCGTCCGGGCCGCGCTCGGCGAACAGCCGCAGTGCCTCATCCCGGATCACCCCCCGCGTAGTCCGGTCATCCGGGACTGAACTCGCCCTGGACCTCGATGACGGCTCTGTCGTCTGCGTGCGCGGGCCGGGCGTGGTCCCAGGCGGCCTTCTCGGCACCGGCCGCTTCGCGGCAGGTGGTCGGGTACTCAGCCGGGTTGTCGTCTCCGCCGCAGTCCGGGTGCCCGCAGATGTAGACCCACTGACGCTCACCGTGCCCGTGGTACCTGGGCCAGACGATGATTTTTAGGAAAGGGGGCGAAACTCATCGGCTGCCCAGCCGCGGGCTCAGGGCCGACAGGGAGGGGCAAGCCCCTGCCCAAGTCCGGCACCGGGGGCCTGCCGTACGACATCCCGGGGAGATCAGGCCAGCTGCTTAGTCCCGCAGTTCGCGACCTTGGTACAGGCCGTCGATCACGACCGTGAACAGCAGGCTGCGGGCCCGCGCCGGGGGCCAGTTATGGCGGTGGCGCAAGTGCAGGTAGGGCCAGGCCACCGCGTTGAACATGACGTCCGCAAGCTCGACATCCCGGCTCTTGCCGGCGCGGGCCGGCCCCCGGAGGCTGCCTGCCGCACGGGCTTCGCGGATGGCCTGGATGAACGGGTCGAGGAACCCGAGCGGCACCGTCCCAGCGGCATATGCCCGGTGGAACATGTCGTCTGACACGCTCAGCAGCGTCGCGTGCTTGTCGACGACGTCGCACAGAGCGTGCATCGTCTGCTCCAGCCGCTCCCGCGGCGCCAAGGTGGCCACCAGAACCGGCAGCATCCTGTCCCGGTAATCCTCCGACAGCCGCCGCAGCAGGCCGTCGACCAGCGACTCCCGCGTCACGCCATTGCGCCACAAAGTGACGCGGGACTTGCCGGCTCGCTCCGCGACCCGGTCCATGGTCAGCGCTTCCCAGCCTGACTCGCCGATCACCTGCGCCGCCGCCCGGTACAGCTCCTCATCCACAGGTGCAACGTATTAGTTGCCATGGTGAATCACAACTGCTCTGCCGCGTACCGCTAATCCAGGCCGTGCAAGCGGGCAGCGGTTGAAACATACATGTTTCATGTTAGCATCGTCACTGTTGCACAGCTCTCCCTGAGAGGACGCCATGAAGCTGCCCTACGCCGAACCCCTCACTCCGATCGCGCCGTCAATCCCGGTGATTCCCGAGCCCCGGCGCCGCGGCGAGCCAGGAGGCGATCCGTGCGGGCTATGCCACCAGGACGAGGGCATCTGGTCTGATGAGCACTGGGTGCTGCACATAGCCGGGAGCAGCATCCCCGGCACCGCGTGGCTCGCGTCCCGCGAACATGTCGACTCGTTCGCCGATCTGCCCGAGCGCCTGGCCGCCGATTTCGGCCGCATCGCCGGCCGGATCGAGAAGGCCATCCTCGCCGCTGGCGACTTCGGCCGGGTGCACCTGTACCGATGGGGGGACGGCGGAGCCCACTTCCATGTCTGGTTCTACCCCAGGCCGGTCGGCATGATGGACGCCGTCAAGTTCGCGCTGCCCGTGTGGGAGGACGTCATGGAACCCGCCCCCCAGCCGGCCATCGACGACATCGCCAAGAAGATCGCCCAGGCCCTCGGCTAAACCAGGGCGCTACTCCGGCATGACCGGAGCTGCGCCAGCCGCCGTAGCCCTCGACCCGCATGCCGGGCTGATTCCCGCCGATGCCACCGCCGTTCGCATGGCGGGCGGCAATTGGGGTGAGGGCCGCTTGACTCGTCCCGGGCGTTGCGACTCCTGGTCTTGGGAGCCAGTCCCGGGTTCCGATTTCAACTGCTATCACTCAAGCCGTTGGTCCGTCCAAAGTCGGACCGACCTGCAGATACGCGTGATCGCCAGCCTGCCGTGGCTGATGGACCCACCGCTTAAGATCGCCTTCACATTCACCTGCTCGTAGCACTGCACGGCAACCCGGATGGGTCGCCGTGCCCGGAAGCCGTCCGCAGCGCCTCGGTCAGCAGCGCGGCCAGCGCATCGAGCTGCACGTCGGCGGACGAGGAGACCTCCTCGTCTGACCCGTCCAGTGCCCGCGCGGCAAGCCCCGCCTTGCTGTCGATCAGCTCGGCGATCCGGGTGTCGATGGTCTGCGCGGCGATGATGCGCCATGCAGTGACCGGTTCGGCCTGCCCGATGCGGTGGCTGCGATCAATCGCCTGGGTCTGCTCTGCGTTGGTCCAGGACAGCTCGGCGAGCACAACGTTCGATGCGACCTGCAGATTCAGGCCCACTCCCGCCGCGGTCAGCGAGCACACCGCGACCGCGACTCCCGGGTCGTTCACGAAGGCATCGACGTTCGCCTGCCGAGTCTTGGGCGTCTGGTCGCCACGGATCGACGAGAAGCGCACACCCTGCCGAGCGAACGTCTCTTCAGCAGCATCCATCACGTCGATGTGCTTGGCGAAGAAGACGACCTTCCCTGTGCTGCGGGCCAGCTGCGCCGCGTAGTCCGCGGCCAGGTCGGCCTTTGCCTGGCCGATGCGTCGCATCATGGTGAACACGTTCTCGCCGGACTGCGCGGTCGTCGCGTCCTTCAGCTCGGCCTGGGCCACGCGGCGGACTAGGTCGTCGTCGATGCCCTCGACGCCGACGTCAGACGACCGGTTCGCGAGCGCTGTCTCGTACCGCGCTACCATCCGGGCGGCGAGGTTCCGCTCCGCTGCCCGGATCGACCGGCTGGCCTGTCCGTCCAGCTCGACAGGAAGGTCGGCGATGCGGCGGGCGGGGATATCGGCGGCCACGTCGAGCTTGCGTCGGCGTACGACGCCGAGGTCGATCACGCACTGGCGCGCCGCGGTATAGAAGCCCGGGTCGGCTGGTGTCAGGGCGGTGCCTTCAAGTGCGTCCGCTAGCTTGTCGAGGGGCTCGCTGTCGCCGATCCAGCCTAGGAACTGCCAGATCGCTCGGAAGTCCTCGATGTCGTTGATCAGCGGGGTGCCGGTCAGCGCCATCAGCAAGGGCCGCGCCGTACGAGACCGGATGCGCTCGGAGAGCGCGAGGACGTGCTGCGAGCGCTGCGACGTCTTGTTCTTGATGAAGTGAGCCTCGTCCACGACCATGCCGCGGAAGCCGAA